>Ga0209347_1000126_pt1 | contig 220137 bp, 178 predicted proteins | sample AutmiccommuBRH23_FD_187382 | JGI IMG/M metagenome (GOLD analysis project Ga0209347, IMG submission 187382) | Deep subsurface microbial communities from Mt. Terri, Switzerland - Autotrophic microbial communities BRH/23 (SPAdes) (version 2) | ecosystem: Environmental > Aquatic > Deep subsurface... | reverse complement strand
TCAAAGAAAATTACGCGGATTCCGTTCCATGTCGCACACTTAATGTACAATTATTTCAACCAGTATTTTTTCCCGAAAGTGTGCGGCATGTTTCCGGAATGGGTGTGCGATTTCACCGGAATATGCATATTGGTTTTTTTATGGAATATGAAGCATTTTTTGTCTTTTCTGATGGTTCTAATCATTCTAATCATCAGAATGATTAGAACCATCAGCAGATAATTAAATTTAGATTCTTTTTTGGATGTTAGCGGGATTTTATTGTGTTAGTTGGCGAAAAAATTATTGTAGAAAAATTTCTTTGACTAAGATCCGATGTAATTCATACCCTCACACACATATCAACTTATTCCCACTCAATCGTCGCAGGTGGTTTGGAGGTGACATCGTAGACGACCCGGTTGACTCCTGAGACCTCATTGACGATTCGGCTGGCAACCCTGGCCAATAAATCGTAATCTAGGCGCGCCCAATCGGCGGTCATGAAGTCGTCGGTGGCGACGGCACGCAGGGCGATTGCTTCCTGGTAGGTGCGGGCATCCCCCATCACGCCTACCGAGCGCACTGGCAACAGCACAGCAAACGCCTGGGCGATACCTGGTTCATCAATACTCTTGCGTTTTCCCAACAAACCAGCCTTGGTCAGTTCTTCAGTGAAGATCGCATCGGCAGCTCGCAGAGTAGCCAAACGCTCCATTGTGATTTCGCCCAGACAGCGTACTGCCAGGCCGGGACCCGGGAAAGGCTGCCGCCAGACCAGTTCAACCGGCAGACCAAGTGCTTCTCCCACGGCCCGTACTTCGTCTTTGAATAAATAACGCAGCGGTTCAACCAACTCGAAGGAGAGATCCTCCGGCAGGCCACCGACATTATGATGTGATTTGATCTTGTGCCCTTTATTGCGATCCGGTGCGCTGGACTCGATCACGTCCGGGTAGATAGTGCCCTGCACCAAAAAGCGCGGTTTGCCCACCTTCAGGGCAGCCTGTTCGAAAACACGAATAAATGTCGTTCCGATCGCACGCCGTTTGGCTTCCGGATCGGTGACCCCATCCAGGGCATCCATGAATTCTTCGATGGCATCCACCGTGTGCATCTCGACACCCAGATTGGCTTTGAAGGCAATCTCCACCTGCTGGCGTTCGTCCTGACGCAAGAGACCGTGATCGACGAAAACCGCCACCAGCTGATCACCGATGGCATGATGAACCAGAGCAGCAGCCACACTTGAATCGACCCCACCGCTGACTCCTACCAGCACACGTTCATTTCCCACCTGCGCACGTATTTTTGCAACGCTTTGCTCGATAATCGAATCGGCTGTCCAGGAGGGTAGGGCACCACAAATATCTACAGTAAACCGCCGGATCATTTCCACACCCATGGGAGTATGGCGCACTTCCGGGTGGAATTGCACGCCGTAGTAGTGACGTTGCAGGTCACCCATGGCGGCAAAGGGACTATTGCGGCTGGTTGCCAGGTGTTCAAAACCCGGTGGGATGGTTTCCAGACGGTCGCCATGCGACATCCAGACTGGAAAATCGCCAGCATCGATCAACGGGTTGACCTGCACGACCGAGATTTCAGCCATGCCATATTCACGTTCCTGCGAAGAGGCAACTCTGCCACCCAACGCAACCGTAATTGCCTGCATGCCATAACAGATGCCCAGGATGGGTAAGCCGGATGCGAGTACATACTCCGGCACATATGGAGCGCCAGGATCGTAAGCGGAATTGGGTCCTCCAGAAAGGATGAAGCCTTTTGGTTGCAACGCCATAACCTGTTCTTCGGGTGCATCCCATGGGAACATTTCTGCGTAAACATGCACCTCGCGCACGCGCCGGGTGATCAGCTGGCTGTATTGAGAGCCGAAATCGAGGACGATGATTGTGTCGCTCATACCGGATCAATCCATAAATTCGATTTTACCGTCATCCATGTTTGAAATGATAACCAGTGATTCGATCGGGATTTTTAATACAGAGAGCTTTTGCCGTCCACCCTCGAAGATTTTTTCAACCAGGGTTCCAATTCCAACTAGTTTTGCGCCAGCTGCCATTGTCAGGCGTACCAGCCCCTGGATCGTGTTTCCGGACGCAAGGAAATCATCAATGATCAACACTTTTTCACCGCGGGCGATATATTCGGGTGAGACGATCAGTTCCACCAGACGGCCTTTGGTGTGTGAAGGGGCAGTGGTCAGGTAAACCGTATCTGGCATGGTAATCGGCTTGGTCTTGCGGGCATAAACGACCGGAATACCGAGGTATAAGGCAGCCATCACAGCTGGAGCAATCCCGGAAATTTCTGCCGTGAGCACCTTTGTGGCTCCAATATTTTCGAAGCGCTTTGCCAGTTCCTGCCCGCAGGCATTCATCAAAACCGGATCAACCTGATGGTTAATAAAGCCATCGACTTTCAAAATGCCACCCCCCAGATTTGCCCCTTTTTGAAGAATCATATCTTTTAATAATTGCATGTAAACTCCTTGATATTAAAAACAAAAAACTCAGCGAAAAGGCCAGTTCAATTCATTTTACATCGTATCAGATGGGATTGGAACAAAAACAGGCTATGAAAATTTTACCAGTTTTTTTCCATCCTGGTGATTTATGACAGATTCATGTAGCGACTCTATCCAAAGCGCAGTTTGACGCGGATGTTTGAAGCGAATCACTTGCAGATGCGCGTGCTGCGGTTCCTGCAAAGCGATCGGGTACTTTTTCTTGTGTTGGAGATGGGTGGAGATCAACCAGAGAAACAGAGAGTCTCGCGAAAAGAAGTTGTCTTTAAAGCGTTCACGATTCCCATTCCACAATTCAATTTTTAGAAAAACCCTTTGAATTGTGCGGATGAATAAACGAACAAACACCATCAATAAAGGATAATCCAGCCAGATAATCGTATCAGCTCGCGGCCAGATCAGATCACGTACCTGTCCGTAATTGCCATCTGTGATCCAATGATCCTGGCAGGTCAATGCGTCCAGACGCGCACGCATTTCCTCCCAGGGGGCTTCTGTCCAACCTTGCATCCAATGTAAGGCATCCAACTCGATAACGTTAAGGTTGAGCAGAATTCCCAACTGTTGTGTGAGTGTGGTTTTACCACTACCAGTAGCGCCAATTACAGCGATCCGGCTGCCAGGTTTGGGGAAGGGTTGGCTTGTTTTGGTCAATTTAATAACTCCTGAATGGGAGATAAATTCTAACAGCTAATAGGTGACCTGAGAAAGGCTGATGGAAGGGATTCTTAACTGGTCGCGTGGCCAGATTGGCTTACCTCTTCTCGAAATTCACTTCGCTGTATTCCTGGATGGCAGCCTCCAGATGGGATGAGTCAGGGTTGACCAGATGCTGATCGAAGAACCCGATCAGAAAATTATTGAACAAATTGATTTCCCTTTCGGCTGAAATCGGCCCTTTCAATCCTATGATTCCTCCCAAAGGTGAATAAAGGGAAATGTCCGAGAAATCATAATGCTGGGTGCCTAGGATGGTCATGCGTTGTGAGCCTTGTGTTTCATTTTCCCAGAGTTGATTAACCAACGAGAGATTGGGTTCGCGCACCCAGTTTTCAGAGAACATATTTAAGGAAGGCTTGCTGATTCCAGCTGCTGGCATGGCACGATCATACGGTACCAACCAGGGATCCTGTCCTAGCACTGCCAGGCAGCGCTGGTCCTGCCAGCAGGTTTGCAGAACAGCACCGCCCCCGGTGGAATGCCCGAACATCCCGATGCGAGAGGTATCCAGATGTCCCAGAAAGACGGATGAGATCTCACCGGATTGCATGCGTTCAATTTGATCCAGGGTAAACACCAGGTCACCTACCCAGCTCTGACCTAGTATATAGGCAGCGGATGCATATTCTTCTTCTGACACTCCGGAGGGAAGAGCGCCTTCTTTATTGTAGATTGCTGAACCATCCGGATAAACGCTGATCACAGCCCCATAGGCATGCTCCGGAGCAAAGACAATATACCCCTGGGATGCCAGGGCTTCCATCTGGGCGGTATTCTGGTAACGCATCCCATTCAAACCATGGGAGAAGACCAGTACTGGCCATTGATCGAAACAGGTTGCGAGTGGCGCATTAAGCAAAGCATTGGTGGTGGCAAGCCTGAAATGATTCAGGAAAAAACCCGGAAAGCCAAAGTTTTTTGCCAGAGCCTGGGCATTGATGACGCCATCTGGCAGGTAGGGAGCTGGTTCGCCAACCTGTCCTGCGGTGGCTGGGTACCAGACCTGAACCATCATTCGGCGCGATTCGCTGGGTGGTTGGGCGTAAACCTGATCCAGATTAGGGCTATAAACTTCCAGACGGTTCTCATCTTCCCAATAAAACGAAGTTGTCCCAATCGCATAAGGACCCTGCGGAACCGGGAAGACCGGAACGGGAAGAAAAGCTGGCAACGCAGTACCGACCAACAGAAAAACAAACCCAAAGATGGTAAATTTATGATTGAATTTATGTTCTGGATGAATGGCTTTATGAAAAGCCAGCGGAATGATTCCCACAGCCAGCACATACAGGGGGATCATCTGCCAGCGAGCACCTTCAAAGAAGAGATGATAGCCAATGGCAAGAAGGTTTAGTGTAGGTAATAGATGAATCCAGGCAGCTTTATCCGTGCGTAGGAAGCGCAACAGCAAAGAAAGGAAAGTAATAACAAGAATGATGATTTCAAATGTACGCATTGTTCACCCTGGGCAGGAATTCTACGCTTAGCTTATCATTGAAGGAGCGGAAGATCAAGAAAATTAAGAACAATTTGTAAGAGTTCTCCCTGATAACCGGTATGATGTACAATTAAACCCTGATGATACTCAATAAGGAAGAGAAATGACCAGCAACCCGAAACTAACCCCAATCGATATTTTCACCGACGGTGCCTGTATTGGCAATCCCGGGCCGGGGGGCTATGGCGTGATCGTTGTGCAGGATGGCCAGGAAATCGAACGCTCGCAAGGGTATCGCCTGACCACCAACAACCGCATGGAGTTAATGGCAGCGATTGAAGGATTGAAAGCGCTAAAAGAACCTGTGCGTGGTCGGCTGTTCACCGATTCAAAGTATCTGGCTGATGCAATCAATTTAGGATGGGTGGATATCTGGCGGGGAAAAGGCTGGCGCAAGGTCGGAAAAGGCAAGGTGCTCAACCCGGATCTGTGGCAGCAACTGCAACAACTTTTGGATACCCACCAGATCGAGGTGGTTTGGGTGAAAGGGCATGCCGGGCACCCTCAAAATGAGCGCTGCGATTATCTGGCGGTTAAGGCTGCCCAGCAAAAGGATTTGTTAATTGATCAGGGCTATGAAAAGAGTCTGGCAGACTCTGCGCCACAACCTGGTTTATTCTAACCTGCCTGTACTGCCTGTTGGATCAGGATGTTGATCCGTGAAATTTCATCTGCATTGACGGTGTGTCCCATTCCGGGGTAGATTTGCAGATCAAGATTGGCATTCATGCTTTCCAATAGACTGGCGGTTTCGTTGACTCGCGTCAAGGGAATATGGTGATCGATATCGCTGCAGCCAATGAAGACTGGCATGCGATCGAGATTACCGGTGGCCTTACGTTTTGTTTCTTGAGGACCGATCCATCCACCACTGAGGACGATCAAACCACCATAGCGGCGCGGATTGCGAATCACATATTCGCTCGCCAGACACGCTCCCTGGGAAAAGCCAGCCAAAACAATCTGATCCAGCTTTTTGCCTGAAGTCAATAGACGGTTGACGAGTGTATCCACCCGTTCAAGGGCATTGGATAGATCCGGTTCATTGCGCTCAATCGGGGAAAGAAAGCTGTAGGGGTACCAGCGATATTGATCTGCCTGTGGTGCCAGATAATGGGTCTCCGGTGCATTGAATTCAGCAGCCAGTGAGAGAATTGATTCGGCACTAGCTCCACGTCCATGCAAGAGAATCATAACCTGACGCGCTGATTGAAAAGGGGCACCAATACTCAGAACGGATGTTTGAAGGTGGGGGTTTGGATTCATCAATTGACCTCCTGCGGGAGGGCGCGGCGGATGGCAGGCAGGTTGGCTTCTATGGCTTTGCGGCGGGGTTCCAGCCAGGGTGGTAAAACCAGTGTCTGTCCAAGTGTTTCAGCCGATTCATCTATGGTGAAACCAGGTTGATCTGTGGCAATTTCGAATAGGACGCCACCAGGTGTACGAAAGTAGACCGAACGAAAATAATGACGTTCAATCACCTGGGTGGCATGGATACCCATTTGACGTACCTTTTGTTGAATCTGCTGTTGATGTTCATCCGAGGAAGCCCGGAAAGCGATGTGATGCACCGAACTGGCACCGAAAATGCCAGAGGGTGTATTGGGCTTATGGATCAAATCTACAACCTTACCAGGAGCGTTTCCCGGTACGCTGAAACGATAACGATCGCCTTCCTGGTCACCGGATTCGTATCCAAGCACATCGGTGAGGATTCGGGTGGTTGTTTCGACTTCATCCAGCCATAAACTTACCCCGTAAAAACCACGCAACTCATGTTCTTGAGGAACTGGACTGTCTTGCCAGGGCTGCACATCAGGCAAATTATCTTCTGTGACTAGCTCCAGACGCATACCTTCGGGATCGATGAAAGGTATTACTTCCTGACCGAAACGCGTTTCGACGTGCATAGGAGTGAATCCAAGCTGTTTGAGATGGGCATTCCAAAAACCTAACGAGTTCTTTGGGATGGTATAGGCAACCGCCTGGGTTTCGCCTGTGCCAACTTTACCCTGTACGGAGTTCAACCAGCCAAAGAAAGTCATGGCGGTGCCTGGTATCCCGGTGTAATCGCCATAATAAAGGTGATAAGTTCCGGGATCATCGAAATTGATGGTTGTTTTCACCAGGCGCTGTCCGAGCACCTGCTGGTAAAAGTCGATATTGGTTTGTGGGTTTTTGGTGACGGCAGTGATGTGATGTAAACCGGCTGTTTTCATTTGTCAATCCTTTCAATAAAAATCATTCGATATCGAAATATTATCAGATTAGAAAAGAAAAACAACCCTTTTGTATAAAGTTTGATGTCGAATGAATTTTGTATTAGCTAAAAGCTCAAGCTGGCTGCTCACTAACCCCTAAAACCTAACCTCTAAAACCTGTTTTTTGGCAAGAAACTTGCTAGGTATTAAGTATCAATAAAACGTAAATGGAGAATCAACCCGATGGAATCGATGATTGACTTACAGAGTGTATCCAAAAAAAAACGGATTGACCTGACCAGCTTGGTAACTGTGGCTGCTGAGAACGTCTATTCGACGGTAGGACCAGGTTTCGAAATCCAGATATACCAACGAGCCATGGGATTAGAACTGGATGCGCTTAAGATTCCTTTTTCGCGCGATTTATGGATTGATCTCGTTTATCGCCAACAGCGTATTGGCCACAAGCGTGTGGATTTTGTTATTGATGACTTAATGGTGCTGGTGCGTGCACAACCATCCTTAGAAATCCAGGACGAAATTCAGGCAAGCACATATTTACGAAATACTGGCTGCAAAGCGGCCTTGCTGGTTAATTTTGGTGCCGATCAATTTGAGTTTCGGAATATTCAGACAGCTGCTTACCAGGTTTATTAATCCAATAATCCAGTTTTATTGAGATGAAATAACCAATATAATTAAAAGTAAGAGAGGGGTTACTCCCAGTGGAATTGCTGGCTGTGTTGTTTTAGCCATTTGCGTTTTTCTGCGTAATCTGGCTGGATGGACTGTACCAGTGCCCAGAATTGCTGGCTGTGATTATGGTGGACGGTGTGGGACAACTCATGCAGGACAACATAATCGATAATTTCGGGGGGAGCCATAATCAAACGCCAGGCGAAGTTGATAGTACCACGGCCGCTGCAGGATCCCCAGCGTGTAAGGGCACTGGTAATCTTGATCTTCTGGTAGTGGAAATTGTAGCGCTGGGCGTAATACACCACTCGTTCGGTCAGGTACAGGCGTGCCTGCTCGCGATACCAGCCTTCGAATCGTTTGCTGGCCTGCTTCAAAGCGTTTTCTGACAGGGAAAACGCCAGGTCGAACTGCAAAGCTGGACGTTGTGGCGGTACCAGCCGTAAAGGAAATTGCTGCCCCAGATACCAGAAATGTTCACCTTCCACAAAGCGATGGTGGAGTATAGCTTTATGTCTGGTATGTTGCACCAATCGGGTTTTTTCAATCCAATCAGATTTGCTGGCGATGAATGCGTCAATCAATTTTCGACTGGTTCGCAAGGGAGCACGTACCAGCAAGCGACCATCGGGTTGCACTACCAGTGCGATGGTTTTTCGACGGCTCAGGATGAGTTCATCAATCGGAATCGTACCCATGCCGCCGATTGTATCATATTGCACAGTTTCATAAGGGCGCTTTGGTCACACTTGTGTAGACTCCTTATTTGAAAACGTCTCTGGCTCACAAACGATTTCATGAGAATATATTAAGAAAAGATTACAAAGAATTACGTTTCCGTAAGACTCTTATACAAATACTACCGCCTGAACTTGATTATTGGTTTAATGGAGTTAATACTTAAACAAACAGGCGTTAACCTGATTTGGATTATTGGTAAAAGAGGTAAATATGAAAGAAATAAGTAGAACTGAAATTACGCCGAAATGGTTGTATATGAATCGCAGAAAGTTTTTACAAAAAGTTTCCCTGATAGGTGGGGCTGCACTCCTGGCTGCCTGTGCCCCAGGTGTGATTCCCACTGCAGAAGAAGAAAAGATTATTTTTTCTGACATGCTGACAGATATCGAATCCATTAAAACGTACAACAATTACTATGAATTTTCACTCAGTAAAGATAGAGTCCATGTTGTCTCAAAAGATTTCAAAACGGATCCCTGGAATGTAGAAGTCTATGGACTGGTAGAGAACCCCACCACCTTCAGCATGCAGGATATCCTGGAGCAATTCCCGCAGGAAGAACGCATCTACCGTCTGCGCTGTGTGGAAGGTTGGTCAATGGTGATTCCCTGGATGGGATTCCCGTTGTCCAAATTGCTGGATGTGGTCAAACCGACCGCGGAAGCGAAATTTGTGCGCTTTCAGACAAAGGCAGATTTTGATCAGATGCCGGGATTGGAAGCAAATTTCCCCTGGCCGTATCAGGAAGGCTTGCGGCTGGATGAGGCTATGAATGACCTGACCATTTTGGCAACAGGGATTTATGATGAACCACTCTCGCCATCCAACGGGGCACCGATCCGTCTGGTGGTACCATGGAAATATGGGTTTAAGAGTGGAAAATCCCTGATCAAGATCGAACTGGTCTCAGAAATGCCCAACACTTTCTGGAATCTGACTGCTCCGCGTGAATACGGCTTCTATTCGAATGTAAACCCGGATGTGGCACACCCTCGTTGGTCACAGGCGACAGAACGGAGAATTGGCGAGTTACAACGGCGCCCGACTTTAAAATTCAACGGTTATGAGGAAGAGGTAGCATATTTGTATGAGGGCATGGATTTGAAGGCGAATTATTGAGATAGGTTTGAGTATTGAGTGTTGAGTGTCAAAAAGATGACCCACGATACTTCCTTTGATGACTGTGTGAATTAATCAGGTTGATGTATGCAATGGTGCATTGCACCTCTTGATTCTACTTAAACCAAGGTGCAACGCACTTTTGGTTTTAGGATGTTCATTCTCCCTGATTAATGTAATTGTGTTCTTATTATACTTAAGTGCAGCGCACCTTTTCCTTTGGTTCAATGCACTTTAACTGGTTCACCAAAATTTTTAATTACCAAAATCTAAATCCAATTTTGTAATTAGTATAAAAGAAGTATAAAAAAAGCCAAACCAAAAATCTATTTGCTCAAATTTCTGAGATTTTCAGAAAGATCTTCAATCGATTGTGGGAGAGTATAATAATGAAAGATCAGTTGCGATCATCGAGTTGAAGAATCATCACCGAATAAGGGAGTATTTCGGTCAATGGCTGGTAATTAGAAAAACCACCTGATGAATCGATTTCCAGTGTTTCATAGTTACCATCACCAAGTATGTTTTTAGGTTGAATCTGCCCTTCTGATAGGTTGCTTTTAGACGTAGACAGATGATAATCAACAAGGAGATCCCCCATCAGATTAATCACAATCAATACTGACTCTTTCTGACTTTCGCGCAGAATGCTGTATACTCCCTTGTTTTCTGTTGTTACTACCTTTAAGTCCCCCACCCGTAAAGCGGCATGCTGATTGCGAACATGAATGAGTGTCCGGTAGTGTGATAATAGAGATTCCGGATGATCGCTCTGAACTGCCACATTGAAGATTTCCCATCCAGGGTTCACTTCCTGCCATGGGGCAACTGTTGAAAAACCAGCGTATGAATCAGTTGACCATTGCATTGGAGAACGAATCAATTGCCCAATCTCCTGTCCCTGCATGCCAATCTCTTCTCCATAATACAGGAAAGGTACACCTGGCGCAGTCAGTAGTATCGCAGCAGCAGCTCTTGCCTTATTCAAATCATAACCCATCTGATTCATTAACCGATCCAGGTCATGATTGGTGAGGAAAGTAGCAAATTGAAGAGCGGGAATCAGTTTATAAGAATGTTCAAGCTGTTCCTTGATGATGTCTGCGTTACCTGCATTTATTCCTTCAAGCGTCTTTCCTGCCAGATAAAACTCAAAGGAAATATCCAACTCATCGCCTTGAATATATTCAGCTGTCAGAGCAGTCTCATCCCAAATTTCACAAACGATCATCGCCTCAGGATTGATTTGTTTATAATACGGGCGGAAGTTTTTATACCATTCATGAGTGGCAGAGGAATTTGCTTGCTGAGTGCCTTCCTCAATCAGATGTTTGGCTGCGTCAAGGCGAAAACCATCGACACCTATCTCCTCCAACCAATAGCGTGCCACATTTTGCATCTCAGCCGTCACCTCCGGGTTGGTGTAATTTAAATCTGGCATATTGGTTGAAAAGGTCGAGTAGAAAAATTTACCATCCCATGGAAACCAGACTTGCTGACCCCAGGAACCTAAATAGCCAGGATCATAGTCTGACCAGATGTACCAATCATGATAAGGGGAGGAAGGATTGGAAGCATTTTTGAACCAGGGATTTTCGGTAGACGTGTGGTTAAGAACCAGGTCGATGATCACCCGAATACCGCGTGTTTGAGCTTCTAGTAATAAGGTTTTAAAGTCATCCATGCTGCCAAATTCCGGATTGACGGCATAATAATCCATAACGGAATAGCCATGATAAGAAGGGGTGGGGTTGATGGGCATCAGCCAGATGCCTGTGACCCCCAAATCAGTGGTGGTACCCGGATTGCCATCATTCAGATAATCCAGTTTTTGGGTGATACCATTAAAATCGCCAATCCCATCTCCATCGCTATCATAAAAAGAGCGCACAAAGATTTCATAAAAGACACTATCATTCCACCAGGGGTAGCCATCACTGCCAACAGGCATCCCGATGACAGGAGATACAGGCCTGGCGTCTCCCATTTGTGTAATGATGGCAGTTGTTGTGGGGGAAACTGGCGGAAGTTCCTCGACAGTAACTGGATTTTGACTGAGTAATTCTTCAGAAGGAAATTTCACACTGAAGGAGTTGAGACCGTCTCCTTTAATTCCATCCCATAGAAACGATTTAATGACCACCCATTCGTCACTTAAATAACGTGAAATATCCACGCGGGTCATCCCAATATCGCCGCGTTCAATCATGAGCAAAACATTCTTGTAAGTCTGTTGGAAAGTTAATTGTCCTTCCACCACCATTTCTACACTGGCTCCAGTTTCTGAACGGGCAAGGTCCTGGTCTAAGATAAAGTGATTCTCCTGTACTTCTGCTGTGTTAGCCTCCGAACTGCTGAACACCAGATTGGGATTGACAAAATCAGCCCCTAAAATAATTTTGAAATCTGTCCAATCGGAGGTTGTGATTAACCGGATACGGATGGGTAATGGGTTCGAAATGTCTGGTTCTGGGATCACCGTAGCTTCTAGAACTTGCGTTGGTTCTATTGCCAAAGTTGGATCAATGTCGCTTTTGGATGGATTGCATCCTGATATTAAAGATAGCAGAATTAAGCAGACCATAAACATCTGGAAAGCACGTATCGGATTACGCATAGCAACCCTTTCTGCAAATGTTGATTGCTGATAGTTAAGGAAAATGGATTATGAAATTTTTATTATGAGGTTTGATCAGGAAACCGCTTTGTTTTCACCCTGGCCGCAATTGTAATTAATCTCAGTATAGCAGCTTCTGAAGAATTTAATGAATTAATTCGAAAGTTTTCCTTCACGCAACAAACTTAATTCGCGTGGGGAATATTGCTCCCAAAGGGCAGCACTCTCCTCCTCGAGCACACCACCGAGATAGTTATAAATATGGCGTTTGACGTGAGGCATGGTTAACATAGGTGCGGTGTTAATCCAACGATCCGGCAGGGCATAAACGATATGGTTGACAGCATCGCTCATCACGATAGCTCCCAGACACATCTCGCAGGGTTCGACGGTGGTGTAGATGACGGCATCCCCACGATGATAATCATAGAGACTGTTGACAACGGACAGCAAAGCATTCAACTCGGCATGCGCCAGGCGGTTGCGGGTGTTTTTATGCTCGGCACGTCCACGCCCAAAAATATAGCCGTTGTGAATGATGACAGCCCCAATCGGGCGTTCACCAGACTGCAAAGCGAGTTCAGCTTCTTTTAAGGCTTCACGCATAAAGAAAGGATGGTCGAGGGCGTTGAAATCGAAGTTCATGGTTTTCCTTTAAATGGATAGATCTACAAGAAAGATAATATCCATTATGCATTCTTTTTTGAGATCAACCAATCTTTTAACCATATAAAAATCGTCAGGGTGGGGGCGATTGTGATCAAATACAAAACTACCAGGGCAAAAAGAATGGGTAGAAACAGTTTTTCATACCACTTTAAGGAATTTACTTGCTGTTTATGTTGGATGGCTCTTCGTGCACCACATAAATCACAGATTTCTACAACAGGGCAATTTAGACCATCACGATACACCCCTGGATCATCATACGCAATCCATTTGTGTTCACAGTCAGTCATTTCAGTTTCTGGTATCATGAACTACCATTATTGATTTCTTTTATAAAAATTGATTGAAGTGTAAAACAGATTCATCAATGTACCGTTTTTGTGTCTGTTCGTCCGGAACATCCACACTTGTGAGATCATATGGTGGATAGTGCATGGTGTTGTATGGGGAGATGTGATTATTGCCACATTTTCTGCAGCGGTAGCGCAGGTAGATGTCTCGCCAGGTCCAGGGACTGTACATGGCAAAAAACAGAACTGGCAACAGGCACAGGTACCAGCCCCAATCATTAACCTGCCGGTAAATCAAACCAACAACAGAAATAAGCAGCAATGAGATGAACCATTTGTAAAAAGGAACGTAGGTTTTGATATTGAAAGAACCACAGGCATCGCAATAGACATACAGAGTGGCCTCCATGATCGGATAACCACGATCCTGTCCAATCTGTCTTTCGTGCATGGCGACCGCACCCATTCATTATCCTTTCATAATGGCAGCAAGTGTTTTTACTGGGTGTGATGAATTAATGTTAGTATAGCAACGACGTTGCTTTTTACAATCAGTAAATTTTGCCCACACTTTATGAATCTTAACAAGATTTATTCTTTCTTTCCCTTCAAACTCTACTATAATCATCACAGAAATTAAGGAGAGCTCTATGAATTTACATTTTACTGAACAGGATATGCAGCGGGTAAAGCAAAATTGGGTTGATTGGTGGAATGGAACAATTGACCATCCCTTCTTTGGTATTGAAGCGTTTGATGATTCGATGGAGGGAATACCATTTCAATACAATGACATAACATCCGTTGAAAGCGAAGATCTCTCTGCGGAGAAAATTCTGAATGGTATTGAAGCTTTTGGAGAAGGGATTCACTGGTTTGGGGGTGCTTTCCCGAAATTCTGGCCGAATTATGGACCTGGGTTGATGGCAGCTTTTTTTGGCTCTAAACTGAATATTCAAACAAACACGGTTTGGTTTGATCCGTTGGGGGTTGAACAGCTGTCTGAGATCCAACCACGCTTTGAGTCACACAACCTTTGGTGGCAGCGAGTGCAAAAGCTGACGACTCTGGCAACCCAGCGCTGGCATGGCAAGGCGATGGTGGGGCTGACTGATCTGGGAGGCAATCTGGACATTCTGGCTTCGTTACGGGGTAGTGAAAAATTGTTGCTGGATCTGAGTGATTCGCCGGAGGAGGTTCTGGCGTTATTGACTGAAATTACCCACCTGTGGATGCAATATTATGAACAGCTGTTTGCCCTGACCAACGGAAAGAAATGGGGTAGCTGCGGGTGGAGTCCCTTATGGGCACCCGGCAAGTTATACATGCTGCAATCTGATTTCTCGTATATGATTTCGCCACGTATGTTCAAACGTTTTGTGCTGCCGGACCTGACTGCCTGCTGTGATTTTCTGGAATATCCCTTTTATCATCTGGATGGGGTTGGGCAGTTGAATCACCTTGATCAGATTCTGGCGATCCCGAATCTGCGCGGTATCCAGTGGATCCCGGGTGCAGGGCAACCCGAACCGGAAGAATGGCTGGATGTACTAAAGAAAATCCGCGCTGCTGGTAAGCTCTGCCAGGTGTATGTCAGCCGTGCAGGAATGGAGAAGATCATATCAGCTTTGGAATGGAAAGGATTTTACTTTCATATAAATGAAGAGTTAATGATTACCGCCAGCCAGGCTAGGGAATTTGCAGCAGATATTGGAACTTAACGAACAAGGGAGATATTCCTTTTAATTGAAACAATAAGGTTAAAGCTTACTTGTGGCATCTGGTATTAATGACAGGCAGAATCGCACAATGAATGTCTGTAAACCGATCAATTAATACATACACCATCTTGTCTCGACGAATTAGAAATTTACCACTGGTTGAAAGTAAAAAAATTAGTGGTATCATTTCTAGTATTAGTTGCAAGTTTTTTTGGCGGATATTTTCTTACCAAAAACACCCAAATACTCCAAATTAAGGAGATGAAACAAAACCGATTGTTAATTTATTTAACAGGTATTTAACAGGTTTTTTAAGGGACATCGATAGCTTTATTTTCGTAGGATTAAAAGGGGAGTTCATGCGTAAAGGAGAAATCATGTTTAACCGAATTCTTGTTCCTCTGGATGGGTCAATACTGGCAGAGCGAGCCATTCCCCATGCTGTGCAGTTTGCACGTATCTTTAAATCAACCATCATTCTGTTGCAGGTTCTCGATCCTATTTCCTACCATGAAAATCCCAATCCTGTAGATCCGTTGAGCTGGCAGATTCGCAAGACTGAAGCTGATATATATATGCAGAAGATGGCAGCTTTGACCCGTGAAAATCTACAGGAAAATAGTAAAGGCGACGATAGATCTAAAAATAGAGGCAAAGAGAACAGAAAATCCTTTGTCGAATATTCAATTCTGGAAGGAAAAGCAGCGGAGAATATTGTTAATTTTGCCCACGGCGAAAATATTGATTTGCTGGTGATCAGCACGCATGGGGCGAGTGGGCTGAGTCGCTGGAACATCAGTAGTGTTGCCCAGAAAGTAATCAATCTGATTTATCTGCCGGTGCTGATCATCCGGACATATATCCAACCAGAAACGGAAGACACAAGAATTCACTATCGCCGAATTCTCCTTCCTATCGACTGTTCACGCCGCGCAGAGTGTTCCCTGTCTGCAGGCATCATGCTGGCTCGTGGTGGAAAATCTAAAATTTTTGCAACAGAGGGAAAGAACCGCTCGGTGATACATACCATGTCGGAAATATCACCACCTTCAACAAAGCTAGTCCTCGCCGCGGTAATCAAGCCTCCAGAACTTCCCATACCAGAACCTTATCCCATTGAGATTGAACAACTTTCTCAACAGTTGATGAAAGTCATCCGTCAGGCAGTTACCAATTATCTAAATGAAATGCAAGAGCGATTACCTGTCGAATGTGAGTCCTATGTACTTGAGAATATCAGTGTATCTTCAGCAATTCAAAAACTGGCCAACCAGGAGGAGGATATCGACCTGGTTGTACTTTGTGCTCATGGTTATTCCGGGCTATTTGCATGGCCTTACGGAACTATTGCAAGCAATTATATTGAACATGGCACCAAACCGGTACTGGTCATCCAGGATATCCCGCGTAGCAAGATCCAGCCAACAGCTGCAGAGATTGCCGCTGAAAAATCGGGGGGGCGCTAAGCATGCTGGTTGACCCTCTGAATTGGGAACAGGAAAAGGACACTGTTTCCCCCCCACATTCTTCAGCCAACAAAGCAGAACTAATTCAGGAACTTGTTAATGCACTGGTTGAGAATTACCGGGAGATCAACCAGATTAACGATATAAAAATTAAAAAAACTCCTTTTTCTGGGCGAAACGTACCTGGTCTCGATCTCGCGTTATATCAATCCTGGCTTGCCGAAGCTCATAGTTATTTCCGCAAGTCTATTCACCAGAAGATAGCTTTGACTAACACTTCTGAATGGGTGCTGGATAATTACTATATCATCCGTCAGGCCATTTTACAGATCAAAGAAGACTTACCATCAAAGTTTTATAAACAACTACCGAGGTTGACAGGTGGTCCACTTAAGGGCTACCCGCGGATTTACGCCATTACCAGAAGTTTGTTAACTTTCCAACATTTTTTGATAGACCCCATCGAATTACAGGCAATCCTGATCCAATATCAGAAACACGTTCCATTGACAATGGGTGAGTTGTGGGCTTTTCCGATCTTTCTGCGCTATGGTCTGATCGAGGTTCTATCACACTCCCTTGTTTCAGCGATTCGTCCGGAAAAAGCACCTCATCTGCCCCCAATCGTTCCGCAATTGCCAGGAGTCAGCGACCCTTCCTTAAACTGGGAAAACGAGGCTGGAGAAAGCAACGATCACGCCAGCGTCGCCAATATTATCCACGGTCTGAGAACAATCTCCGCGCAAAATTGGAGTGAATATTTTGAATCCGTAAGCTGCCTGGAAAAAACACTACGAAAAGACCCCAAAGGGATTTATTCCCAAATGGACTTCAAGACACGCGACTTGTACCGAGAAGAACTTGAATCCCTGGCCTTTTCCAGCAGTATTGGCGAGAATGAGTTAGCAGAGACAGTGATCAAACTGGCTGGTTCCTCGACCCATGTTGGTGAATTTCTGCTTGGAGAGGGCAGGGCTGTATTGGAGCAGGAGATAGGTTATCACCCAACCGGTAAAACTGCATTTAAGCGTTGGGTGTTCAGGCATTCCAGTGGGGTTTATTTCTCCAGCATTTTGTTATTAACAATAGGAATAGTCGGTTCACTATTAGCAACCATCCAACACTACCAATCTTCAGTCAACTTTCTTTGGGATACTGCTCAGGACTCGAGTTCTGCGATCTTACAATGGACTGCCATGGTATTAATTGCAGCAGCAGTTTTGATCCCTGTTTTGACGATTGCTACAAGCTTGATTAATTGGCTGATTACGCTCCTGATTCCACCGCGCATTCTACCCAAACTCGACTTCAAGAGTGAGATCCCCAAAAAGTACCAATCACTGGTGGTGATTCCAGGGATGATCAACAATCGTGAGGAAATCGATTCGCTTACACAGCAGCTCGAAATGCATTATCTTCGCAACCCTGAGCCCGGATTGCTCTTTGCCTTGTTGACCGATTTTCGAGACGCCGACAGCGAAACGTTACCCGAAGATAAGGATTTGGTTCAGTATGCTTTGAGAGCGATAGAGATATTAAATAATAAATATGACAGTTTGCCTCCTTGCACTGATAATTTAAGTACCTCTATTCAAAGTCAGGTAGAAGAATCACAGCAGGGAAGTGATCAACTTTTCTTTTTGTTTCATCGAAAGCGGGTGTGGAATCCATCTGAAGGAAAGTGGATCGGTTGGGAACGAAAGCGCGGTAAGCTGAATGAGTTAAACCAGCTCTTGCGGGGTGAAAAAAATCTGACCTTTACCACGCTGACCAGTGAAATGTATACCAGTGGCTGTGCAATCCAAAATGTGCGTTTTGTCATTACACTGGACGCAGATACAATCCTGCCACATGGAGCGGCTTGTCGCCTGGCTGGCACATTGGCGCATCCTCTCAACCAGGCAGTATTTGATGAAACGACCGGGAGGGTTGTTGCCGGATACACAGTTCTGCAACCCCGTATGGAGATTCATCCCAGAAGTGCAAGATTTTCCTGGTTCACCCGTTTTTATGCTGGAGATGCTGGACTGGATCTGTATACTCTTTCAGTCTCGGATGCCTATCAGGACTTGTTTGGTGAAGGCAGTTATGTTGGCAAAGGCATTTACGACGTGGACGCCTTTGAGCAAAGTGTAAACAAAAAAATTCCTGAAAATTCTGTACTCAGTCACGACCTGCTGGAAGGACTTATGGGACGCGCCGGGTTGGTGACTGACATTACGATGATTGAGGATTACCCACAGAATTATTTCATTCAAATCTTGCGCCAACGGCGATGGATCCGTGGAGATTGGCAGCTTTTACCGTGGTTATTTCGACGCAATCGCGAAGGGTTGGTCTTCTCCTGGATTGACCGGTGGAAGTTGTTTGATAATTTACGCCGTTCATTGCTAGCCCCGGCACTTTTACTGATCTTCATACTAGGTCTGATTTTCTTTCCCACTTACTCAGGACTCTGGACAGCGATGGTGTTGCTCTCGCTTGCAATTCCGATACTGACTGGACTATCGCGCAGTGCAGTTCAAATTCTTGGGGGAGAGAATCCTGGGGTTGCTCTGCAGCCATTGGGGTGGAACCTGTTACGCTGGTTGTTGGCGATCGCCTTCCTGCCCTATGAAGCTTATATTTGTATCGATGCGATCTTTACCACGCTTTATCGCCTTGCCATCAGCCGCCGCGATCTCCTACAGTGGACAACAGCTGCCCAAACAGCGCGGGTTTTTGGTTTAAATTCACGAAAGCAAGCAGCCTGGCAAAAAATGATCCCTTCATCAGCTCTGGCAGTAGCTCTCATTGTTGGGACGCAACTCATTTCTACTCATACCTGGAGCAGAATTGCGCCAATTTTGCTCAATGTTTCTCCAGTACTGATCTTGTGGTTTTTCTCCCCCGTCATTGTATGGTGGGTTAATCGTCCAATCATCAAAAATAGAGTCCAGTTGAATCAGGATCAAACCAATCGCTTGCGTCAAATCACCCGTCTGACCTGGGGGTTTTTTGAGCGATTTGTTGGTCCCGAAGACCATTGGCTGCCCCCCGATCATTATCAGGAATCACCCAATGGAATAGTAGCACACCGTACTTCGCCAACCAATATTGGTATGCTGCTCACATCAACCCTGGCTGCCTACGACATGGGTTATCTTGATCAACTTGGACTGGCAACCCGGTTATATACCACGATGGATTCACTAGACCAGTTGGAACGTTTTCGTGGACACTTTCTGAACTGGTATGATACGCTTACCCTGCAACCACTTCAACCACGATATATTTCGACTGTGGATAGTGGCAATCTGGCAGCCAGTTTTATCGTCACTGCCCAGGGATGTATAACAATGCCGGATGAACAAGTGTTCCGCTGGGATTTGTGGCAAGGGTACCTGGACACACTTTCAAACCTAGTTGAAACACTGACCGGGATGAAGATTGCTGAGTTTGATCAACAGGTTGAAGAAATCAACTTGCGAATTACTACAATTCGCACAAAAATTTTAGCTGCCAGATTACAACCCGCGCGTTGGTACTCTCTATTTCTCGAGGCCAGCGGTCCCTTTTGGCAGAACCTTTCCAGTTGCCTGATGGAGTTGTTGGAGGTGGGTCGCTCTGCTTTTAATCTGGAGACATTAGAAAAGTTGCAGGAAGTTTCTGCACAGGTGAACCGCCACCACCTTGCTGTGCAACGCACAATCACCGATTTGATTCCCTGGATTCCCTTGCTTGAAACTCTACCAGTGAGACTGCAGGACCCTCAATTTTCAGATGTGCTGAATGATTTGAAAGAAAATTTACCTTATAACCCTTTGCTTGGAGAGGTGCCAACGCATACTGAGGCCGCAATTCTAAATATTAACACAATGCAGAAAATTCTGTCAGCAGATAACGAACCCTTTGCGGAATACTCAGCAAATTCCATCAATGGGCAGATTTCACCAGAAATGCAATGGTTGGAGGAATTAGCGCTTGGGCTTACGAAAGCCAACAAGAATGCAACTGATCTTTTAACAAAATTTGAACAAATCACAACCCGAGCTAATCAGTATTTCAACGAGATGGAATTTAGCTTCCTCTACCATTTGCGCCGCAAAGTCTTTCATATCGGTCTCAACCTTGACGAAGGCTTGCTCGACCAAAATTTTTATGACTTGCTGGCTTCTGAGGCACGTATCGCATCCATTATCGCCATTGCAAAAGGAGAAGTTCCACAATCACATTGGCTGCACCTTGGCAGACCTGTAACCCGCGTGGAAGGTTTATATGTACTCTTTTCCTGGAGCGCAACGATGTTCGAATATTTGATGCCGCCGCTGTTCTTACAATCCTACCCGGGTACATTGCTGGCTGACAGCACCGAAGGAGCTGTCCTCCGTCAAATCGCATATGGGAAAGCTAAAAAGGTTCCCTGGGGTATCTCTGAATCAGGTTTTTATCACTTTGACGCCAATCAAAACTATCAGTATCGCGCTTTTGGCGTACCCGGATTGGGGTTAAAGCGTGGAGCAGGGGATGATCTGGTGATAGCCCCTTATGCGTCTCTGATGGCTGTTGGATATGATCCCCAGGCAGTTGTGAACAACCTGTTTGATTTAATAGACTATGATATGATCGGGCTTTATGGACTATATGAATCGATTGATTTTACCAGTGACCGGTTGTCTCTGGATGAAACATCCGCTGTCGTTAGAGAATATATGGCACATCATCAGGGTATGATCCTGATGGCAATGGCTAATTATTTTCACGCCGATAGTATGGTGCAGCGAATGCACCAAGATCTGCGCATTCAAAGTGTTGAATTGCTTCTCCAGGAAAAGATACCCCAGTTTGTTCCATTACCAGAAGCGGATACAGAAGAAGTTGAAGGTGAGCAAAGGTTTGCAGCTGTCCCTGTCGAAATCATTCCCTGGAGCGTGCCTGTTCAAACGCCAATTCCTCAGATGAACCTTTTGTCCAATGGTAATTACAATGTTCTGATATCCAATATGGGTGGCGGATACAGTTCCTGGCGCGATATTGACCTAACTCGTTGGCAATCTGATGGAGTATTGGATCCGTGGGGTACCTGGATCTACATTCAGGAAGCAGACTCGGGTATACAAAAATTCGGTAACCCCTGGTCAATTACACACCAACCTATTCCTGGTGATGCAGTTGACACGCTGGTCACCTATTTTGCTCACATGGCGGTCTATCGGCGAACTGAAAACGGTATCAACTCAACGATGGATATTACTGTAGCTCCCGACGATCCAGTTGAAATTCGCCGCGTACACCTTCATAATACCAACGAACAATCAAGCAAACTACGCCTGACATCCTATGGGGAAGTGATTCTTGCACCGCATGCTGCTGATGTCCGTCATCCTGCTTTTAATAAATTATTTATTGAATGTGAGTTCATTCCAGGGTTAAATTTGCAAATTTTCATGCGCCGGCCACGGTCCAACCAGGAAACTCCGATCCTGATGGGGCATATGGTTGTTAAGGAAGACAATCAGGTGGTTGCATGGCATGAAGCAGATCGTCATCGGTTTATTGGCAGAAATCAAACTTTGCGAAAACCTGCTGCGCTGACCTCCGCACAATATCTGTCAGGCACATCCGGTGCGACGCTTGACCCCATCCTTGCCCTTGGAGTTGAGGTAGAGCTGGAACCTCACGAAAGCATGAAACTGGCTTACCTGACTTTTGCAGGGGAGAGCCGTGATGAAATCATTGCACTCGCAAGACGTTTTAGAAGTTGGACCCTGGTGATGCGCTCCTTTCATCAGGCAAATATTGGTGCTCAGGCCTGGTTGGCAAAGCAAGATATCGACACGCAGTCTTACAGGGACACACTGCAAATCCTTTCTGCATTGCTGTATTCATTCAAGGCTGTTCGTTCGTCACCAGAAATAATTGCTGCGAATAGGTTAGGTCAGCCTGGATTGTGGCGCTTTGGAATCTCTGGGGATTATCCCATCCTGTTGCTAGAAGTGGATCATGCCCTGCAGGTTAACCTGGTGCGTGAAGCCCTGCAAGTGCATAAATTCCTGCGTAGCCGTCGATTTATAATGGATGTGGTGATCATCAATCGCCAACCAACCGATTATGGTGCTGAGTTGAATGGGTTACTCTATCGTATGGTCAGTAAAATGAACAGTGAAGAATGGCTGAACCAGCGAGGTGGAATATTCATTCTTTATAATGACCAGATGAATGGGCAGGAACGCATCTTACTGCAAACTGCAGCACGGATGGTTCTCTCTGGAGCAAAAGGATCGCTAAGTGATCAGATACCAGGCTATTCATTACCAGTGCATCACTTGCCAGATTTAATTCCTACCCGTCAAAAGAAAATCCCCTCCTATGTTTCACCTGCCTTACAACCCTTTGACTCCGAAGAAAACGGAAAACTTCAGTTCTTTAATGGATTTGGAGGTTTTAGTGCTGATGGACGCGAATATGTCATCGATATTCAACCGGGCATGACCACCCCTGCCCCGTGGGTTAATGTGATTGGCTATCCCCAATTTGGTTTTATGGTAAGTGAATCTGGCAGCCAGTGTACCTGGACGATAAACAGTGGCGAAAATCGCCTTACTCCCTGGTCCAACGACCCCGTTCGAGACCCAACCGGTGAGGTACTATACCTGCGGGACGAAGAGACCGGTGAAGTATGGACACCAACACCACTTCCTGGTGGAGCGGATCAGCCTTACCGTGTCACCCATGGCGCAGGTTACACCCGCTTCGAACACAACTCGCATGGTCTTCGCCAGGTTCTCACCTTGTTTGCCAGCCCGGAAGACCCGGTGAAAATTATGCATTTGAAGGTTGAGAATACGCTGGATCGGACGCGCCGGATCACTACCACGCAGTATGTGGAATGGGTCTTAGGCACAACGCATGCTGCAAGCATGAACTATATTATCCCTGAGTACGATTCTGCTCAAGAGTGTCTGCTTGCCACAAACCCTTACAGTGTTGAATTTGGAACAAGAGTAGGATTCCTCATTGCCAGTAAACCTGTTCACGGCCTGACAGCAGACCGCACCGAGTTTCTTGGACGTGGTGGTACACTCGCTTTCCCTGCTGCCCTGCGCCGCCTGGGATTGGAAACCCGTATTACTCCAGGCGAAGATCCCTGTGCTGTCCTGCAAATGCATCTCGATCTACTGCCCGGAGCGACCGAAGAAGTTTACTTTGTGCTTGGGCAGGGAAAGGATCGGGATCAAACCCTCTCACTTGCAGAGAAATATCATAACCCCGATGCTGTTGCCGCAGCATTCGAACATACCCATGTATTCTGGGATCATCTGCTTGGCACCATCCAGGTTCACACACCCGAACCAGCTACTGACTTGATCCTAAACCGCTGGATGCTTTATCAATCGCTTTCCTGTCGTATCTGGGGACGTACAGGTTTTTACCAATCCAGTGGAGCCTTTGGTTTTCGTGACCAGCTTCAGGATGTATTGGCGTTGCTTCCAATTGACCCGGCAATAACCCGTAGCCAGATTCTTAATGCCGCACACCGTCAATTCGAAGAAGGAGATGTGCTGCATTGGTGGCATCCTCCTTCAGGGCGAGGCGTGCGAACTAGATTTTCTGATGATTTGCTCTGGTTGCCTTATGTCACCGCATTGTATATTGATACGACAGGTGATACAACCTTATTAACAGAGAAAATTCCATTCCGGATTGCGCCACTACTTAATGTTGGTGAACAAGAACGCTACGGTGAATTTCCACCGTCGCAACATACATCAACATTGATGGAACACTGCCTGCTGGCTATCAAGAAAGGTGCAACCAGAGGTGCGCATGGCTTACCTTTGATTGGCAGCGGTGACTGGAATGACGGTATGAATCGCGTGGGTGAAAATGGTCAGGGGGAGAGTGTCTGGTTGGCATGGTTCCTATGCGATGTACTTAATCGCTTTTCATCTGTCTGTGAGCTGGTTGGCGATACCAATAATGCCGTCCGTTTCAGAAGCCGGGCAAAAGAATATGCTGCTGCTGTTGAAAAAACTGCCTGGGATGGGGAATGGTACCGACGGGCATACTATGATAGCGGGGTAGTGCTCGGATCGATCACCGAGCCGGAATGCCAGATAGACGCTATCGCGCAATCCTGGGCTGTACTCAGCGGATCAGGCGACCCACAACGCAGTCGTTTGGCGATGCAGTCGGTATTGAAACGGCTGGTTCGTCCTGAAGAACGTCTGTCGTTACTCTTTACGCCACCTTTCGACAAGACACCACACGATCCTGGTTACATAAAAGGCTACTTGCCCGGCACACGAGAAAATGGGGGCCAGTACACCCATGCTGCTACCTGGACAGCCTGGGCTTTCACCTTGCTGGGGGACGGTAAACAAGCTGTGGAGCTCTTTGATTTGCTTAACCCAATTTTTCAGTCCGATACCCAACAAATGGCAGCTGAGTATCGGGTGGAACCCTATGTGATCTGCGCTGATATCTACAGTAGCTCGCCCTATGTTCGTCGTGGTGGTTGGACCTGGTATACAGGTTCGTCTGCCTGGATGTACCGTCTTGGTCTAGAGGCAATTCTTGGTTTTCGAAAGATTGGAAAAACCTTGCAAATAGACCCGGTTATTCCGCCCGCCTGGGATGGATTTGAGATTAAGTATAAATACGGTCAATCTTTATACCTGATCCAGGTGGATAACCCTGATCATATTTCCCGGAATGTTCGACAAATACATTTGGACGGGCAGCCTCTCAGGGATGGATCCATTCCCCTGGTCGATGATCAGCGTGAACATCAGGTGGTTGTGACCATGGGAAATTTGGAAGAATGATCAATATTTTCATTCAATATTTAACCTTAGCATCATAATTAAAAAAGAGATTGGGTGAATGATCGTCCACCCAATCTGATTTTATTGCCGAAAAGCACACTTGTTGTGGTTACTTACTAACTGTACAAACAGTTGTGGTTATTAATTATTTGTCTCCGGAACAAAAGTCGGTGACTCCAGATAGCGCAGCAGATCTGAGCTTGGGGGCAATATGATCGTTGATCCCTCGCCTAATATCAACTCGTATACCTGTAGTCGCCGCACCAGGCTGTAGAACTCTATGTTTTGCCCAAATGCCTTCGCAGTCACCAGTGCAGCTTGCGCATCGCCTTCACCACGCAATATCTGACTCTTGGAATACGCCTCAGCCAGGATGATCTCGCGCGATTTTTCAGCTTCTGCCCGAATTTCACGTGCCTGTTCCTCGCCTTCAGCGCGGTAGCGCTTGGCTATTCGCTCGCGTTCAGCCTGCATACGGGAGAAGACACTGGCCTGGACCTCGGACGGGAGGTCAACCCGTAAAATACGTACATCCAGCAGTGTGATGCCAAACGATGTGGCAGCATCTTGCGCTCCATCCGTTACTGTTGTCATTATTGACTCGCGACTCTCGCGAATAACATCAATAAAATTGTGTTTGGCGATCTCTTCCCGCAAACGACCAGCGATGACTTGATCCAATCTGGCTTTCGCCCCAGCCTCGCTCTGTACAGTGCGGTAAAACAACAAGGGGTCGGTGATCTGCCAGCGTGAGACGTGATCTACCAGCAGACGTTTCTTGTCCAGGGTCAGATACTCCGCACTTAATGGTTCTGTACCCAGAACACGTTTTTCCAGAATGACTAAGTCCTGAACAAAGGGCAATTTGAAGTATAAGCCTGGATCACGCACCTCTCGCATTGGTTCACCAAACTGAAATACCAAACCTTGCTGTCCTTCGTTAATGAAATATGCTGAGTTGACTGCTACCACGATGATGAGCAGTAATATCCCGAAGATAATGGTTTTTTTCATTTTTTCTCCTTTACTTACAGAATACCTGTCCATTAGGGGACCTGGGTTGGTTCTGTTGATTCGATTGGTTGGCTGGATTCGATGACTGGTGCGACGGTTGTGGTCAGATCGGTCAGGGGTAAGAACGGTAGAACGCCACTTTGACCGGATTCCAATATGAAGAGAGTAGCATCTACCAAAACCCGTTCAATACTTTCGAGATACAGCCGCTCACGCATCACCTCCGGAGCTTTTAAATATTCAGCCAACAAAGCTAGAAAGCGGGCTGCGTCGCCCTCTGCCCGGATCAACCGTTGTTCGCGATAGGCTTCTGCTTCCAGCACCATCTGTGCTGCTTCACCGCGAGCGGCTGGAACCACCTGCTCGGCGTACCCCTCAGATTCTTTTACCAACCGTTCACGATCTTCAAAAGCACGAACCACATCATGAAAAGCGTCGCGCACTTCCGCTGGCGGGTCAACAGCTAGTAATCGAGCTTCAGTGACTAACAACCCCGTTTGATAATAGTCGAGCAATTTCTGTAATTGCGTTTTAACCTGATCCTGCGCCTGTACACGCCCCTCGGTCATGGTGAAGTCAATTGTGTTTTGTCCTACAGTAGATCGCAAGGCAATCTCTGCGGAAGACTTGAGCACTGTCTCAGCATCGCGCACATGAAATAGAAATTGCACCGGATCGGCTACCAGATATTGGATGAAGAGTTGAACGACCACCATATTCTCGTCACCGGTAAGCATTTGTGCTTCTTCCAGCATCACTCTTTGGTCATTGCCTTCAGTACGATAACCAATCTCGGCCGTACGCACACGAGCAATATCTACCACATAGTTGGACTGGATAGGTGCTGGAAACCGGTAATGCAATCCGGACTCACTTTGACTGGTTAACTTACCAAATGTGAGCACAATCCCTCGCTCACCCGGACCCACCATATAAATTCCAGAGAGCAGCCATAAAACCACCATTGCGATCACAAGGATCCAAAGCAGGCGGGCGGACCGTAGAAATCTGGAGAGTTGATCCGGATTAAAGAACGGATTCTCTCCAGGTTGGTTCGGTTTGTTTTGTCTTATCATTATTTTCTCCTATTAATTATGATTTTTGAACACACTTTGATTGAAATGCAGATCGAAAGGACCTACAGTATTAACATAACGAAGAGTGAGTTACTTTTCATTACCAGACAAATGTTTCTAGACACATAGTCTTGCGAAAAATCCATTTATTTTTTTATCCTATCCAAGAATTTGCACTCACTTATTCATTGCTAATTCGGTTGAGATTGTGAATGCATGCCCGATGGAAATCATTTGTTTATATAAAATGAAAAGTTCCAAACGGTTAATAAAGGGAGGGATGACAATCGCTTCAAGTGGTACCAGTTGTACCAAAATCACAGGTCAAACACTTGTTTGCGATGATAGATCGATACCTTATGCCGGTCGGAACAAAATTTATAAGCCTTGAAAAATGGGATCAATGCAAGTGGGGCGAAGGAAACCTCCTCACTACTTCATGGCTTTGACCAGAATTACAGGCCTGGATAATTATCCCAGGTCGATCATGGTGAACCAGTCTTGATTTCTTAATATCCCATACAAAGTATAGCAGAGTTGTGTGGGCAGTGCAACGGTAAAACCTTCTATTGAGTCGATTCTGGAGGATTCAATTGATTGGGATTGGGAAACAACCCACCTATGATTTATTCCAATCAACGTTGGACTTATAATTAACCCATGTACATAAAAGAAATCCAGTCAAAAATGATTCTCTCTGGATCAAAAATTTTTCCATATGTGATCAATCCTTATGTCGGATGCCAGCACAACTGCACATATTGCTATGCCAGATTCATGAAAAGGTTCTCCGGTAACCGCGAACCATGGGGGCATTTTGTGGATGTGAAGGTAAATGCGGTAATGTTGTTAGAGAAAGAAATCGTGAAGAAAAAACCGGGCAGAGTCTGGGTCAGCGGGGTTTGTGATCCGTATCAACCACTCGAGAAAAAATACCAGCTCACCCGACAGTGCTTGCAGATTTTGGCGGAGCAGCATTGGGCGGTGACTGTGCAAACGCGTTCTCCGATGGTGCTGCGGGATATGGATATCCTGAGAACAGGCGGGAATTTCGAGGTCGGTCTGAGCATCACTACAGCGAATGATAAGATCAGATTCATGTTTGAACCTTCAGCGCCTCCCATCCAGGAGCGTTTACGTGTGTTGGACGAATTGCATCAGGCCGGGATTCGCACCTTTGCCATGCTGGCACCGCTTCTACCTGGTTGTGAAGACCTACCGGATTTGCTGGCAGGCAAGGTCGATTATGTGATCCTGGATCGCATGAATTACCATCACGCCGACTGGGTCTATCGCAAGTATGGGCTGGAAGATAAGAATTCGGATGGGTATTTTGACCTGGTGGAACAAACGCTGCGGTCAGACTTTAAGATGAGAGCGATTGAATGTTTTCTCGCCCGTCAATTTTCCACTTTCTGATGTAGCTTATTCTGAATCGCAAATAACAATTTTTCTGGCTCATCACTACCGATCCGGAAACGCTGGCTATCAGTGAATTCCAACTCTACTGCACCAAAACCAGAGACGTTGTACATGTAGCCACGCGGAATCCATCGGATTCCCCAGCCGTAATACCAGGGATTTTTAACAACGCGCGTCTCACGGATATATTCGTAACGGATTTCTTTGTGAATGATTCCAGAACCAAGTTTTACAGAGATGTGATCGGGTGTGAATTCAACGGTGAGTGACCAGAATAAGACTATGCAGATTAAGAGAACCACAAGAAGAATGGCAGTGATGATGGTGCCAGGTCCGGGAAAAACTTTAAATAGAATCCAATCGGTCATCAATACCCCCATGCTCAGAGCAAATAAAATGAACGAACCGTTCTGTTTGTGTTTGTAAGTTTGCTTGCTGATATCCTTTTTCCCGAGGACGACAAGATTTATTATACAGGAACCAGCACGGATATTGGATTATGAAAAAGATCATTATGAAAAAAAAGGAGACAAAATTATGAAAATTTATCTCCTTTTGTGCTTGTCATTACTGTTCAATCAAGTGGATTGTGGTTCGGAAACTCCGAAAGAAGTGGGATCTTATGGATGTTATCCACCACCTCCGCCACCTCCGCCTCCACCGCCGCTACCGCCCCCTCCGCCGTTGCCGCCACCATTACCACCGCCGTTTCCGCCACTGCCACCATTATCGCCACCGCTGCTATCATTGCCATCACCAGTGTCATTGTCGCCCTGGTTGCCGCCATTTTGGTGATTGTTCTTGCTGTCCTGGCTGCCATCATCATCCTCATCATCAATCTTGCCCTTCATGTACATCCACTGATAGTCATCCAGAATTTCACCGCTGGTATCCTGGTTGTCAATTTGTGCTTCCGCCATATAGAGGGTTTCCCAGGTTTCTTCCAGTGCTTCTTTCCCATTTTGCTTTTGATAGTTCACCATATATTTCAGCTCACTGGCTAACTTGTCTGGTTCTTCGATGCCTGCACCCACCAGCTTCACCTGATTTTGCAGGGTGTTTTTAAATAGATTCATGATGGGTTCCCCGGTCTGTTCACCTTTGTTTGCCTGGATCGTTTGTTGTTGCAGCATTTGCTGAACCATCATTAAGTTGCCTGAAGGATCACCGGATTGAAGAGCGTATTGTAAAGCTGTGCATAGTTGCATTTGCCATTCAAAGAGATAAGGTTCGGTAACCGGCTCGCCTTTTTCAATTAACGCCTGGATTTCCGTAAAACGTTTGTAAGCCAGCTGAGAGGCGATTTCAAACTTTATATCAGGGTTGGTAGCCAGCCCTAATTCGATATCTTCCACCAGTCCTTTTACCGGATATAGCGCATCGCCTGGTAAGCTGGTCTGGGCTGCGACGGTTGAAATTCCACCTCCCAACAACAGTACTAGAATTGTTGCAATGGTCAAAATTTTCATTGGATCTCTCTTTCTTTTTGTCTTATGTATTTAGGATTGAGATTGATTGGGATCGATTTACCTTTTAAGACGCCTGAGGTTGAGAATCGATACGGTAAAACGCCTAATTATTAAATTAACAAATATGTAAGGTGGGATAGTTTAAAGCCAAAAGCCAAAGGCCAAAAAGAAAGGCGAAAGCCTAAGGGCTAAAGACGAAAAATGAAAAACCCATCCTGAGTTGATTCCGGGAGGTATGGAGTTCTTTATTTAATGTGTTTTCTTTATTTAGAGATCAGGAATTCTGCTCCAAAAAGAAATCGAAGCCGGCGTTTTTGAATGACTCGATCATGTGTTTGTTCATCTTCACCATCACATCATTCGGGTAGCGGAGCTTGAAGAGGAATTCAGCGTTATTGCGGATCTCAAGTTTGGCCATCGCTGAGACTGCCCATTCGGTCCATCCATCTGCCCCCTGTTTGTCTGCTTCGATGGTTTCGATGAAGGCTTTCTCCAGATATTCTTCAGCTTTGATGCTGAAATCACCATACTTTTGATCAAATGCTTGCAGGATCTCTTCATCACTGCGGGACTGGTACTGCTCGTGATGGACAATTACCTCACGTTTCAGCTTAGGGATGGTGCGGGGAATGGATTTTGGATAACCGAGCGAGAGTACCAAAATTGGCAGCACATACTCCGGGATGGCTAACAGTTCACGCGCCTGGTCCATGCAGGATTGTATTGTCCCGACGTACACGGATCCCAACCCCAGGCTTTCTGCCAGCAGCACCACCGATTGGGCAGCGCAGATCACATCCGCATAAGAGATCAGGAAATGTGAGAACGCCTGATCCCCTTTAAATTCGGTACCATTCAGGATTGCCCAGCGTTTGACGCGGTTGTAATCCAGGCAGAAGATCATCGAAAGGGGGGCGTTCTTGACCCAGGGTTGGTTGCCAACGATCTCAGCCAGGTTGGCTCTGTTTTCGCTTTCCTGCACGAGGATGACGGAGAGGGGTTGAATATTTCCGCCGGAAGGAGCGTTGTTAGCGGCAGCCAGTAGTTTTTCAACCAGTTCCTCCGGGATAGGTTGGTCTTTGAAATTTCGTGCCGAGCGTCGTTTCATTAGCATTTCATACACATCCATGGGTTTACCTCTTTACCTGTTCTTTTTCTTGATCACTTTCCGTTTGTTATTATGTGTGAATGAATGGTTTTTTCCTCTGATTTTATTTCCGAAACGCAAACTATTTTAAGTATGACTCGTGTTAAAACCAGATATCGGAATAAACCTTACAATAATAGTTTTTTCAATGTTTTTGTCAACCATTGTTCATATTTTTCACCTGACCACCCTCGATCTATCGTCAATAGGGTATAGAGTTCAGCACTGGTAATCGCCCATACAGTTTCGGCAGCTTCAGCTAGTGTGAGTTCTTCTTGTAGGGTGGTATTTGCGCTCAGGTATTGGATAAACTTTTCCATTCCATGGTAACGGCTCTTGAGAATTTGTTGCAGCATATCAGCTATCTCCGCTTCCGTTTTGGCAGCGATGCGCATGATTTCAAAGATTGGAGCCATTCGTTTCATGATCTCTTGAATATCATGGGCAAAAAATTCTATCTGGCGATAAGGATTTTTCTCTTGCAATACAGATAAAGGTCCTTCCCGCTGCATTAGGGGAATGGGTCTGTCGTCGCCGACAATTGACACATCAATCAACTTTGAAAGGATCTCACGCTTATTACCAAAAGCTGCATAAACGGTCTCAGTTGCAACACCAGCTTCCTGAGCGATTGCATCTATGGTTGCACCGGTGTAACCACGCTCGGAAAACAACTTGCGAGCTGCCTCTACGATGAGCAGACGAGTTTGGTTTGCCTGTGCTTTACGACGGCTTGAATCATAAGTACGTTTGATTGATTTTTCTTTATTCAATTAACTTGACATTTCCTATCCAATTTGTTATATTTAATACAGTAATACTATATCCAATATAGCGTTACTGTTATTAATAAGTTTATATTCAAATTTGGTGATTGTCAATTGGGATTCATCACCAATCATAAAGGAGACCTGGATTATGGAACTAAAAAGAGATCATGCATCAGTTGTTATTAACCCATTTGTGATTTATATTGGGCTGGCCGTTGTTGCCATCTTACTTCAAATTGTTTTACCACTTTCTTTCATACCAGCAATACTCGCCAGGGTCTTAGGTGTCTTTCTGATCGTATTGAACTTTGGATTTGGTTTGCCCGCAATTCGAGGCATGCTTCAGGCGAAGACTTCTCCAAACCCGCAACGTCCATCAACCTCTCTGGTTTTGTCCGGAATATATCAGCGTACGAGAAATCCTATGTATGTTGGTTTGACCCTGGTATTCGCCGGTGTTCTAACCTTAAATCAAAATATATGGGGAATTCTGTTTGTTCCTTTGCTGGTATGGCTGATTACCATCTGGGTGATTATTCCGGAAGAAACCTATTTGGAAGAAAAATTTGGTTTGGAATATACAGCATATAAATCCAAGGTGCGGAGGTGGATTTAACGTTTGAATGAAGATCAATAATGGTTTATCAGTTTATGGATTTTCATAATTGTATTCCAATTACGGTCGGTCATCGGTACCCCTAACAATTTCTCACTTTTTTCTGCCAATTTTGACCTACCAATCCCCTCAGGAGCATACAGGTAAAAGACCCTGTCGGTCAGATGATATTGTTCGCTCTCACTTTTTAGTCGATCCAATTCTTCCAGGTTGGGATGCTCAGGTGGACGAGCCAGAAAACCGAGGTGCAGGGAGCTCGGGCTGGACACGGCTTCCGAAAAAGGGTTCCCAGCAATTGCTTTCTGGAATTCGGACTGATCCAATACCAGGACGTGCGGGGCAAACCCAAAATATTGTTGGATTGCCGGGTTGATTTTTAAAGCCAGATCCTGAACATCATCTTCCGATTCAAAGATGACATTCCCGCTCTGGATGTATGTGCGCACACTGGTTAACCCCAAACCTTCCAGAAGGTGGACGAGTTCCTTCATTTTAATGGTATTCTTTCCGCCGACGTTGATGCCGCGAAATAAAGCTATGTAAGTATTCATGGGTTTAAGTATAGGGAAAAATAGGAGAAAGGGAAAAGCCAACAGCCTAGGGGAAATGATTTACTTTTTTGTAAAAATCGTTCTAACCAGACTGAATAAAAACCAGGCAAGTATTGCTGATCTTCAATGTAACTAAATGATCTGCACTTCATTCTTCCCTATTTTCTAACCAATGGCAGATAGTGAAAATGATCATATACCACCTGAATAACCGGGGAACCTGACCTCAAAAAATTCCCCCGGCCAGTAGCCCACAGAACGCGCGCATTGGCTGTGCCGGGCAGATCATAAGCCAGAAATCCAGAATGAGCGCTGGTCAACACTACCTCCAGGTCGGGGTCACTATCGATATTCGCCAGCGTTGGAGAAGCCAGCACGCCATTCCAGGTGGGCGAACCAAAAGCAGCCGGCAGTTGAATTTCATGAATTGGGTTACCCAGATAATCGAGAATGTGTAGATACCCAGTCTGGGAGGTGTCTTTTTGAACCCAGGAAGCGAAGATCACTTCCGCCTGGCCATTGTTATCCAGATCGGCGATAACCGGTGGGGAAGCGAAGCGCAGAAAAGGTTCAGTACTTTTGGTCACGGAAAATGGCCAGTTACCATGTTCCGTTTTATCCAGCCAATAGGCATGCATACGACCGTCATAGGAAGGATATAGGATTTCTTTGATGCCATCGCCATCCAGGTCGGCCACCACCGGAACAGGATGACTGCTTTCGATGACGGTATAATCTTCACTGCGTGGAGATGCGGATCCATCCGGGACTGGAATGTCGGTCCAATTGTAGCTGGGGTTTGACCAGCGTGTGCGGTCCTGTTTGAAGATAAAGGGCATCTCATATAAATTGCTATAGGGCGACTCGCAATTGTAAACATTGCCGACAATCACCAGCTCAAGCATTCCATCATTATCCAGGTCAGAGAGTGTGGGTGGGGAATGAGCAAAATTTGGGCGGTGGTCAGTACCGCAAGTTGCATAACCACGCAGGTCAACCGTATGTGACACATGCATCCCGACCCGACTCCAGGGTTTTGCCAGTCCACCAGGCAGCGTACCATAGATCGTACTGGCAGGCACCTGACTGCCAGTCGGGTAGAATGCAGCGGTATAGTGGGTGTCATTGCTGCCAATGATTTCTACCAGACCGTCTTTATTCATATCGCCGGCAGCGATATTCTGATTAAAGCAACCTGAGGCATAACCATTTGTATCGGAATCCGGGCTATGCTGCGGCCAATCCCCGGTCCGCAGATTGCCATTATGTTCGTAGACAAACCACTGATCATTGCTTCGTGTGGAAGCTACCATGATTTCAAGGTCGCCATCGTAGTCGAGGTCGTAAAGAGCCAGGGAGCGTAATTCATACCCGTCCACCGGTTGACGACTCCATACCAGGTTGAGATTGTGATCCCAGACGTGTATGTAGGTACTGTGCACACTGACCACCTCCAGGTCACCGTCGTTATCAATATCGGCAACTGCAATGTCACTCCAGACACGTGAACCTGCAGGATCAATTGATTTTATCTGGTTGCCCGTAGAACCATCCAGCAGAAAAAGTGAATACAGTCCGCCAATCACCTCCACGTCGCCGTCGCCGTCCAGGTCGAGCACAGCCGGGGAACTATACCAGCCGGTCTCACACCACGAGGAATAGCATCCGCCTTTCTGCCATTTCAGCACCGGAGCATTGATCGCAGCTTGTGGAGCAGCAGCAGGTTGCAGGATCAGGCTGGCAAAAAAGATGAGCGCAAGGATCGATTTTAAGTGAAACATAAAAACAGAATAGCATGATTCATTGAATAATAAAAGTATAAAGCTAAAAGCTCAACGCTCCTTTAGCCTTTCGGCTTAATCCTTGTGACTATCCCCATACCCTCCCCCTCCTGGTGTCTGAATGCTGATGATATCTCCGGAATGCAGTTCCACGGTGCCTTTTCCTGGCAATGGGATCTGTTCTTCCCCACGAAAAAGTTGGTTCAATCCACTTTGACCAGAATCTCCACCGTTCAAACCATAGGGTTGATGCTTGCGTCTTTCTGTCAGTAAGGTCGCCTGACAGTTGACCAACACCTGGATATCCCGGCGAAGGCCATCTCCACCCCTATATTTCCCCGCACCCCCTGATCCATGTCGTACTTCATAGCACACCACTCGCATCGGGTAGGCGTATTCCAAAGCTTCCACCGGGGTGTTGAGCGTGTTAGTCATATGCGAATGCACCGCCGAAGCCCCATTACTCTCAATGGTTGCTCCCGTACCACCCGCCAGTGTTTCATAATATGTGAAGGAACCCTTACCAGTCAGTAAATGACCGCCGATGGTAATGTTGTTCATGGTTCCTTGGCTGGCAGCCGGGATTTTGCCAGGACAAGCCTGCGCCAAAGCACCCAGGAGCACATCCACAATGCGTTGCGAGGTTTCCACATTGCCACCAGCCACAGCCGCAGGTGCGAGCGCGTTGACAACTGATCCTTCTGGGGCAATCACCTCCACTGGTACCAGACAACCTGAATTATTGGGCACATCCAACCCCAACAGACAACGAAAAACATAATAAACTGCAGAGAGGGTGATGGCGTACACCGCGTTTATATTACCCTGTTGTTGAGGGGCTGAACCACTGAAATCCACTTTTGCGCTGTCTCCTTTGATGGTGATCGCCACACAAATTGGAATTGACTGATCGGTTATTCCGTCGTTATCCAAATAATCTTTGAAATGAAAAGTTCCATTGGGCAAGGCAGTGATCAAATTTCGGGTCATCCGTTCGGTGTAAGCCAGCAGTTCACCCATGGCTGATTGAATTTCCACGATGCTGTAGCGACTGACCATGTCAATCAATCGTTCTGCCCCGCGATGATTGGCTGCCAGTTGTGCCAGCAAATCTCCCTGACGTTCTTGTGGGGTGCGCACATTTGCCAGGATCAGGTCAAGGATCGCCTGATCGGTGGTTCCGGTACGCACCAGCTTGACGGGTGGAATAATCAGACCTTCCTGGAATAATTCTCTGCTTACCGGCATCGAACCGGGTGTCATGCCACCTACATCTGCATGATGAGCACGCGAGGCAACGAATCCGACCAGGAGTGGTTCCACTGACTGTGGTACAAAGACAGGAGTAACGATGGTTATATCCGGTAGGTGGGTTCCCCCGCGAAAGGGGTCATTCAAAATTACTGCATCACTGGGTTGTAGATCACCGGCAAATTGTTCGATGGCAGCCTGGACGGAAAGCGGCATGGAACCAAGATGAACCGGGATATGAGCCGCCTGGGCAATCATCTGGGCTTGGCTGTCGAAAACCGCGCAGGAATAATCCCTTCTTTCCTTAATATTGGGTGAATAACTGGACTTGCGCAATACGGTACCCATTTCCTCGGCTATTGAAGCAAATAAATGTTTGAAAATTTCAAGGCGGATCGGATCGTATGTCATTTACCCACCTCAATCGTGATGTTTTCCTGTCCATCCACCCAAGCCTGGTCTGTAGGACTCAGTAATATTGTGGTATCATCGCGCACCACCACCGCAGGTCCCAGTAAACGGTTGCCTGGACGCAGGGATTCAGCCCGGTAATATGGTGTGGGGATTGTTTCCTCGTTGTAAAAAACCTGACGGGTTTCCAAATAAGCTTTCTCAGGGTTGGAATCCCCCAGCGGCTGTGTAATGATCGGTGGTGGTGTACTCTTGCCAATTGCGCGTACACGCAGATTGACAATTTCAATTTGTGCGTTTGGTTTGGAATACCCATAGGTTGACTGGTGCTGTTGGTGAAACGTATCCAGAAAAGTGGTGGTAAACGGGATGTTCAGTTCATAAGACTGACCCTTGTAGCGCATATCCATGCTGGATTCCAGCTGGATGTCCTCTTCTGAGACGCTTTCAGCCAGCACATCAGCGAAACCACGCCGGGCATGTTCCGCCAACAACTCAGATAATTTCTGAAAGGGAGTATCTCCAGGCAGCATAACTGTTTGGGAATAATCTTTGATGACATCCGCCACCAGCATCCCAAAAGCGGAGAGGGTCGAAGCAACTGGCGGGACGAGCACCCTGGAGATGCCCAAACCACGTGCGAGGTCGGCTGCGTGCAATCCGCCAGCGCCACCAAATGAAAGTAATGTGAAAATACGCGGATCCCAGCCACGTTCGACAGATATAACCCGCAATGCGCGTTCCATGTGGGCATTTGCCACCTGAATAATTCCCAGGGCAACTTGTGTTGTTTGCATGCCCAGATCTTTTCCGATTTTTTCGATCGCCAGCCAGGAGCGCTGTGCATCTAACTTCATCTTACCGCCTAGAAACAATTCCGGTGCCAGACGTCCGAGAACAACATTAGCATCGGTGATGGTGGCTACCTCTCCTTTGCCGTAGCAGGCTGGTCCTGGATCGGCACCAGTGCTTTCAGGACCCACTCGCAGTGCCCCACCCGGGTCTACCCGTGCGATCGATCCTCCCCCAGCACCAATTGTGTGGATATCCAGCATGGGTAGGTGAATCGGGTGACCGCTGACGACAGCCTCTGTGGTTATTTGACGGGTGCCATCAATCAAAGAGACATCCGTAGAAGTACCACCCATATCAAAGCCAATCAGGCGCAAATTTCCATCTGTGTTTAAAGATCGGCCAATATACTCGCAGCCGACCACGCCCCCTGCCGGACCGGAAAGGATACAGCGTACACCAGCCTGGCGTGCCACTTCTGGTTGAATCGCACCACCATTGGATTGCATCACACTTAATCGCATCCCTGGTTCAAGCGCATCCTCCAGGTAGGTAAGGTATTTTCCAAGTATCGGAGAAACATACGCATTGACGACAGTCGTGCTGCAGCGCTCATACTCGCGGAATTCAGGCAGAATCTCGGAAGAAACTGAGACAAAATAGCCGGCAGTACGTAAATGCTCTGCAATCAGATTTTCGTGTTCGGGGTGCAGGAAGGAGAACAGCAGGCAGACCGCGACTGCTTCAGCCCCGGAAGATTTAATCTTTGCTGTCAGGCTTTCAGACTGGTTTTGGTCAAGCTTTTTTAAGACCTCACCGGTGTGTAGAACACGTTCGTCCACCTCAAAGCGTCGTTCTGCAGGAACCAGCGGCTCAGGCAGATGGACGGACAGGTCATAAAGGGCTGGACGATTCTGGCGTCCAATCTGGAGAATGTCTTTGAATCCGGCTGTGTTGATCAGCGCAGTTTGGGCACCTTTATACTCCAGCAAGGCATTCGTGGCAACGGTTGAGCCATGTACGATAGTTGCTTGTTTGTCAGATCGACCGGCGAAAATGCGTTCCAAACCTTCCAGAACAGCCAATGCGGGATTGGTAGGCGTAGAAAGCAATTTGAAAGTCTCGATTTGTTTTGAGATGGGATCGTAGACAACAAAATCGGTGAAGGTGCCACCGATATCAATGCCAATGCGTAGGGAGGAGTTGCTATCCATTGTGATTTATTATAGCAGGCGTAATGATTCCTCATTAAATTAAGTTGGTTGGTAAGATATAAAAAATAAAGAAAAATCATAGGCGGATGTTTATTCAAAAGAAACTTTGAGAAAAACCAATTTTTCCTTGAATCTGACATTAGCGGTAAAGAGAAAGTTTTGTTTCAGGAGAGAATATATTTTTCTCGTGTATGCCAACTGATCCTGTAAAATGGAAATTTTACGAGAAAAAGCATATACAATCGCTTTTATCTAAACAAAAGGACAACAGCTATCTCCGGTGGCATGAAATGATTTAGGGAAATGTCCAATAAACTTAAATCAGACAGGATCCTTACCGCCAGCAAGCAAGGGATTTTTTCAAAGAATATTAGTGATCGACCTTGTTTAAAGAAAAATCCGGTTTTCGTTCACTCTTCCGAAAAAAACCCAAAGGCTAAATCATCATATTGCTCAATAAAATCCTGAGAGTAGTAATATGCCATGTCTTCTTTTCCCTGCAGCTGGTGGCTGAAGAAAGCCACAGCAAAATGAGCCATCCGGTCGATCTGCATCTGATCATAAATCATCATGTGTTGCTGACCAACAAAAGTGACCATGGTTTTATCGCTGGAGCCCAGATGGTTGAAGATGAACTCTCCTTCCGTGGGTTGATATAGGCTATCTTTACTGGCCTGAATCATCAGCACCGCCCGATCGACGGCTGCCAGCCCTTTTTCTCCAAGCAACCAGGCGCCATCCGCTGCCATCGGCATCACTGCTTTAATGCGCGTATCACTGATAGGTTGCCAGAGTCCATCTGCGCTGGTAGTGATATCTGGTCCAATGTAATCTGAAAATTCGTTCCATTTTGTGGAAAGATCACAATAGTAATTAAAATACCAATCCTCCAGTGGCGGCTCCAAACGGACGGCTTTTTCACAGTAAGAGAAATAATATTCAGGATCAACGCGTGCACCACTTAAGAATAGAGAATTGGTACCGTCAAAGGAGTAACCGGTGGTGCCAACCATTTCCGTGTTAAGTATTCTTTCCAGCCCATCCAGGGGTGTTTCAGATATTCGATTCAAGGCAAAAATAAAATCCAATGGTTGATCGAATGTCTCCTGGCCAAACAGCTTATAGGTGTCAATGCGATTAATCCCCACATAAACAAAGCCATAAGAGACCAGCTGATTAGCAAAGATGAAACCTAATTTGGAGGATGACATAATCACTGGATATGGAGCAGCGGACATATCAGCAGCTGCATCAGATATGGGTTCAGAGGCGGATGCGTCTGGCTTCACAGCCGGATACCAGATCGTCAGACCCACTTCGCGGTTATTGCGGCTAGCATCCACAAAATTGATGTTTCGGCGAATACCAACTGTATAAGGGCCAGGTTCAGAAAGCGGTAACCGAACGACATCTGTTGATGGAACGGCTGTATTCGTTGGGGTTTGGGTGCTATCCACATCTGATGATGGGGCACTGGCTGGATTGCACCCTGAAATGAGTTGAAGTGCCAAAATATAAACAACGAAACAATAGGTAAAAGAACGTTTACTAAACATTATGCCTCCTGTAAAAGTAGATAAATCATAGAAGCTTGATGCAGGTTACCCATTGTCTTTTGGGATGGATGTTCAAAGGGGCAGGATGAGATAATTGTTTAAGTATGAGGAGGAATAAGGTTATTACCGGGTAACGGCATTATTATGGGTGATTTGTCCAGACAACATTATACGATTTCTAATTTTTAATTTCAACCAGCAATCCTTTATTGTTTTTACCCGAAATATAAAGTAAATCCGAAAAGGGAAATATAGGATTCTCAATGAGTAAATAGTGAATATGAATGCGGAAGAAATATTGATTGAATTTCTATATAAATTTTTCGTTTTCATTTTGAAAAAGTATTTAATTGCTATAATAAATCAATAATTAATTTCTACATCCCACCCAATAAAAGGCCATCTTGCTAGAAACTCTCATTTCAACAAAGTTCCATAATCCGCAGACGATTGGCCGATTAACGATACGGTCCCGGTTGGATTCACACCTGGATAAGAGTTTAATATTGGGTTCTCGGTTGGTTCTGGTAACGGCACCAGCAGGTTTTGGAAAATCAACCCTGGTCAGTGCCTGGCTGAGGTATCAAAAGCTGCCTTTTTCCTGGCTATCATTGGATAGAAATGATAATGATCCCAAACAATTTCTCAGCTACCTGGTCGGAGCATTACACAAAATAGATGAATCTTTAGGTATAGATCAATTTAAACGGATTCAAACGGCTGACTCTTCAGATCGCGAAGCGGTATATTTCGATGTTATCGCTCATATTATCAATGAAATTGCTTCTCTTACTTTCCCTTTTTTGTTGGTTATTGATGATTGTCACCTGCTTAAGGACCAGCTTATTTTACGGATATTTAATTTTCTGATTGAACACCAACCCACTCAAATGAATTTAATATTAATCTCAAGGGAAGACTTGCCCATTCCAATTTCTAGATTGCGCGTTAACAGACAAGTTGTTGAAATTCGTCAATCCGATCTGCAATTTTCAACGGTTGAAGCTGAAGATTTCTTAAGAGAAGGAATGGGTATTGAAACGCTGACTCAAAGCGATATTCAGGCATTGGAGCAACGCACTGAAGGTTGGGTAGCTGGTTTACAATTAGCCGGGTTATCCATAAAATCTCTCGCGGATCCGTCTAAATTTATTAAATCATTTACAGGCAGCGACCGCTATGTGTTGGATTACTTGATTGAACAAGTATTTAAACACCAACCGAACGAGATCCAGACCTTTTTATTAGCCACCTCGATTCTATCTCGATTTTGCGAAACCCTCTGTGATACCATCCTGGAGGAGATGTACGATAATTCTGAATGTGAGAGAACTCAATCCAAAACACTATTAAAAAAGATTGAGCTTTCAAATCTATTTCTGATCCCATTGGACAATAAACGTCAATGGTTTCGGTACCATCATCTGTTCGCTGACCTTTTACGCCATTCATTAATCCAGATCAAACCTGAAAAAGTTCAAAAGCTACATCTTTGTGCCAGTCAATGGTTTGAGATGAATGGCTTTATAGAAGAAGCAGTCGAACATGCCTTTCAAGCGCAAGATTGGATCTATGCGGCCGAATTGGTTGAACGACATGCCTGGAACATGATTCTTCATAGCCAGGTGGGCACAGTCTCCAATTGGTGTCGAAATTTCCCGGAAAAGATCATCAGCAAACGTCAGGCATTGTGTATTTTCCATGGTTGGGCATTGATTATCGCATTCAAAAAGGATAATTTTCCTGCAGCCAGAATCCGGATTGAGCAGGCAGAAGCTGCCTTGTCGGAAATTGATCCGAAGGATCAAATAATGCTTGTTCAAGGTTCTAAGCCAGTGAACATGTTAGCCTGGGTGACTGGACAACTTACTTTGTTACGATCCTTTTTTCTGACGGTGGCACCAAGAAAGCAAGTCAATCCTCAAGAGCTGGTGGATTTGGGGCAACTTGCATATGATCAGTTACCCCCTGATGATATTACCGGGCTCTCTGTCAGCCTCTTAGATATATGTTATGCAAGCCAGGCACGTAGTGATGCTGAAGATGCTGAAAAGAAATTTCATCATGTTGCCAGTGTGGCGATCAGTGGTGGCAACTATTTCGGTGCGATTGTTGGGGAGTATCACCGCGCCCATGGCATGCTTAGCCAAGGCAGACTTCGAGAGACAGTTGAATTTTGTCAACAGAAAAAGAAAGAATATGAAGCATATTTTGAAAATCCCATTCAGGAACTACCCGCCCTTGCCCTTATGGATCAAGCACTCGGACGAGCTTATCTTGAATTGAATGAGCTTTCACAAGCTGAAGAACTACTCCGAAGTGGCCTGGCGGTGGGGCAATGGATGCCAAGGGAAGAAGTTCCGGGTTATCTTACTCTGGCTCGTTTATGTTTTTTAAAAGATGACATACAGGGAATTTATGATAGTTTACGACGGCTGGAAATGCGATGGCCAGACATTGTGAAATGGACTCATGCAATCAGAATCCTGTATGATTTAAATTTAAATCCGGAAGATCCGCTCGTTCGCAGAACTGCAGAAACATGGGCTCAATCAAATATTCCGGAGATAGGGCCAGATATAGTAATCCCAGGAATTGGACCGGTTTGGAATGATGAATCCGATCATGCTATGTATTCAGCCTGGATTCAGATTCAGATTATTCTTTGTAACACCATGGAAGCACTTGGAGTTATTGAGCCGATGTTGCATGTAGCGGAAAAGAATAACCTGATTCATCGGGTAATCTATCTCTCTTTGGCTCAGGCGCAGGCTTATTACGTTCAAGGCCAAAAGGATCGTGCCTGGAAATCTCTTCGGATAGCGCTTTCCCATGCTGAAAACAGAGGCTATCTGAATTTTATCGACCAGAATCCAACGCTTATTCGTATGTTAGGTGAAGCAAAAAAAATTGGGATTGCTCCCAGTTATATTCAACGCATCCTGGCCATGGTTCACTCTGATTCTACCCAAACGCATCCTCCTGCGAGTATTTTTGATACTAAAACAAATGATGCCTCCGGTAACCACATCGATGGTCTGATTGAACCCCTAAGTAACCGTGAAATCGAAGTGTTAGCCTCCATGGCGTTAGGATTATCAAATGCGGAAATTGCGACCAAACTTTTTCTTTCTCCCAACACATTAAAATCGCATACTCAGAATATTTTTGGGAAACTTGGCGTTCACAGTCGAGTGCAGGCGGTTAATAAAGCTCGCCTTCTCAAATTAATTAATTAGTATCCGAATCATCCAAGCAAAAGGGGGTTTCTGTGATTGGCTTACCAACGCATTAATTAATCCCTGGATTAATCCTTTTACCGCATTACTTCTTTTGTTCCTTTCGATAGACTGATATTGAAACGGAAGAACAATGATCCACACTAAATCTAGTCAAAGGAGATCATATGAACGAAATGGACTCTGTTATTCTGAAAAAAGTTCTGGAAGGTGATGAAGTAGCTTTTGGCAATATTGTTGAGAGCTTTCAAAGACCTGTTTTCAACCTTTGTTACAGAATGTTAGGAAATAATGAAGCAGCTGAGGATGCAGCCCAAGAAACATTTTGGAGGGCGTTTCGATCAATTAGCAAATATGATCCTGAACGCTCTTTTCCTACATGGTTGTTATCGATAGCCACGCATTATTGCATTGATCAACTTCGCAAAAGAAAAATCCCACTTATTGAGTTTGATGATTATTTGGCTGAAATTGCGCCTGACTCTCTGCCAAATCCTGAATCGATATCCCTGCAGAAAGAACGGCAAAAACAAGTACAGAAGATACTCAATGGACTTCCGAAACTGGATCAAGCTTCAATCATTTTACGATATTGGCATGAATGTTCGGAGGAAGAAATTGGTCAGGTTCTGGGCATTTCAAAAAATGCAGTGAAAAGTCGCTTATACCAGGCCAGAAAAAAACTTGGATTAGCCTGGCAAAAGCATAACCAATATTCCACTCCAGCAGATACAAGGAACTACCTACTCCTGGGTATTTAGAGTCGATGTGAGGAATGGATATATGATCCAAACAAGAATACAAATCAAAGGAAAATTGGATCCGAGCTGGGCTGATTGGTTCGGAGAAATGGAGATCCAATTTGATCACATCGGTGACACAATACTAACGGGAAATCTTCCTGATAAATCAGCGGTCTATGGGGTAGTTTCGCGACTGAGCAGTATCGGGATCACATTAATCTCTTTGACATGCCAGGAAGAAAAAACTAATTTATCCAATTTAATATCCAATCAGAAAGAAATTAATAAATAAAGGACTAAAGGAGAAAAAATGTACCCGATTCAGACAAAAAATCAATCAAATGAAAAAATTGGTAGAGCCCTGATTGAACTTCACCGGGTAGAAAAAAATTTTCAAAGCACTTCTGGAAATTTTCGTGCACTGAAAACCATTGATTTGAAAATAAACCGCGGCGAATTCGTTGGCATTATCGGCAAGTCTGGAAGTGGAAAATCGACACTCATCAATATGATCACTGGCATTGATCGCCCTTCAGGTGGAGAAGTGTTGGTAGGAGACATACCTGTCCATACTCTTAATGAGAATAAAATGGCAAGCTGGCGTGGTAGAAATCTTGGGATTGTATTTCAATTCTTCCAATTACTTCCCAATCTTTCCATCATAGACAACGTTCGATTACCAATGGATTTTTGCCATTCATTTACACCTAAAGAACGGCATGCAAGAGCAATGAAATTATTAGAAATGGTAGACATGGCTGATCATGCGCAAAAATTGCCCTCAGCTCTCTCTGGCGGTCAGCAACAACGGGTTGCGATTGCGCGAGCATTGGCGAATGATCCCCCGATCATAATCGCAGATGAGCCGACCGGAAATTTAGATTCAAAAACAGCAGACGCGGTCTTCAGTCTATTTAAAAAGCTGGCTGATGAAGGCAAGACGGTTGTTATGGTAACACATGATAGTGGGCTGGCTCGTCGAGTGGAACGCACTGTTATTATTGCTGACGGCGAGGTCGTAAATGAATACGTGGCAAAAGCTCTGCCGGTTTTATCGCCTTCATTGATGCTTGAAGTCAGCCGAAAAGCGAAGAAAGTCAATTTTGCTGCTGGCGAAACGATTATTCATAAAAATTCTGAGGACAAACTTTTTTATATAGTAACGGAGGGAATGGCAGAAGTATCACTGCGACGACCGAATGGTCTCGACGTTATTGTCGACCGCATGGGTCCTGGCCAATACTTTGGAGAGATTTCTTTGTTTACCAATCAACGCACGATTGCCACTGTCCGGGCAATTCCTGATGCTCCAGTACATGCATTGTCACTTGATCGTGATCTTTTCCTGAAATTGATTATTGAATCGCCTGAATTTAAAACAGTCATTCAAAATGTGGTTACAGAGCGCTTGGCAGAGAACCGATCGATCAGTGAAGGAAAGGATTAAGGCAATGTCAGCGATTTTTAAGAAAATCATTAGTGATTTATGGGCAAATAAAGCCCGTTCGATCCTCGTAGCGCTTTCTATTGCTGTTGGAATTTTTGCTGTCGGGATCATGGCCAATGCAAAGGTGATTGTCAAACATGATATGGAATTGGATTACTTTTCCACCAACCCACACACTGCCCGCCTTTATACCCAGGATTTTGGCGACAATTTGCTGGATGAATTACGTGGTCTCCCTGAAGTCGAGAGTGTGGATGCCAGCTATAATCTCTGGGTAAAAATTGCATCCAGTAGTGATAAGTTGTTTGAAATCAATTTAAACAGTATCGATTCGATTGATTCGATTCAAGTTGACACAATCGTTTTAGAATCTGGCTCAGCTTCCCTCAACGAAGGTGAAATTTATCTGGAACGCCAGGGAGCATCTGGATTGGGATTAAAAACTGGTGATATGGTGAGCCTGACTCTTAACGATGGACAGGTTGTTTCCCTCAAATTAGCCGGAACCGTTCATGATGTTCAGGCAAATCCATTTAATTTCAATAGTAAAACCAGCGGTTTTGTTATTCCAGCAGAAATGGAAAAACTTGGTGGTTCGAATCTGAACAACTTTATCAACCTGGTGACGAGCGGTTCCCATACAGATACTGATTATGTTCGTCAGATGTCTGAAAAAGTTGCAAAAGTAGTCGCAGATAATGGAGTCACCGTCTTTAATGTTAACATCAATCGCCCCGGACAACCTCCAGCGCAGGCAACAGTTGATACGATTATGGCTCTTTTAAGTGCCTTAAGCGTGTTGATCGTTCTACTAAGCACATTTCTGGTGATCAATACCATTTCAGCATTAATAAGCCAACAGATTAAATATATTGGTGTTATGAAAGCGATTGGCGCTACCTTTGCCCAGGTGGTAGGTATTTACCTGGGATTGGTAATTGCTTATGGCTTGTTTGCATTACTCGTCGCCGTTCCGCTGAGCTCATTAGCATCCTATGGATTAACCCGTTGGTTGGTCGGCATGCTGAATGCGAACCCTTCTGCTTTTGCTGTACCTAACGAATCCATTCTATTACAACTCATGATTGGTCTATTTGTTCCGATTATGGGAGCCCTGGTTCCGGTTGTAGGGGGAGCTAAAAGCACCGTCCGTGAAGCAATTACCAGCTATGGATTGGATTCCGATGGAAAAGCCGGTCTGGTAGATTGGATTCTGACCAAAATCGCCTGGCTACCTCGTCCATTAATCCTCTCCATTCGCAATACCTTTCGAAGGAAAGCCCGTCTCTTTCTGACGCTTGCCACGTTAATCCTTGGCGGAGCTATCTTCATTGCAATGCTGGGCGTTAAGGAATCCATGTACTCGGAAGTGGATCAATCTTTTTCATATTTCCAAAGCGATGTAAATGCCACATTCGCCAGAAATTATCCTGCCACTGAATTACACGCAGCGGTTTCCGACATACCGGGTATCACCAGCGTGGAAAGTTGGACTTCTTTCAATGCCAACATGGTGCGACCGGATGGAAAAAATACAGACCTGATCGCTCTTTATATCCCACCCGTGAACACGAACCTGCTCAATCCCACCATGATCGACGGGCGATGGCTTCAAACAGGTGATACGGATGCCATCGTGGTTTCCAATCACTTTGTCAATCTGCGTCCCGAAGTTAAAGTTGGGGATAAAGTTCAGGTGCGATGGAATGATAAGGACACGCAATTCCAGGTGGTAGGAATCTTCCGCATGTCCGGAACATTTCCCGCTCCATTAACCTATATCACCCCCGCAGGATTGACTCTGATAGGTGGTGATCCATTGCAAGCAAATGAGTTAAAACTTGTGATGGATCTGCATGACAAGGAGCGTCAGGAAGAAATCCTGATGGCTGTGCAGTCCCGATTGAGTGACCTGGGACTGAAAGCAACATTACAAACCGGAAGTGAAATCATTGGGCAACAACGATCAGTCGTCAATATTCTCATATCCCTTTTGGTTGCCATGGGATTGTTGATTGCTATTGTAGGTGGGTTGGGTTTGATGGGGACGATGGGCATGAATGTGCTGGAACGTACCCGGGAGATCGGAGTGTTGCGTTCGATCGGTGCTGGTAATACCGAGATCTTCCGTCTTGTTTTGATCGAAGGATTATTGATTGGATGGATCAGCTGGGGATTGAGCGCTCTGGTCGCTATCCCAATCACCCAATTTTTGGACAATTCTTTGGGTCAGGCGCTGATGACGGTTCCTATTGTCTATATTTTCTCTGTCCAGGGATTATTTATCTGGCTCGGTATTGTACTCGTTCTCTCAACCATCGCCTGCCTGATTCCTGCCCGTAATGCGGTACGTTTGACCATCCGAGATGTCCTGGCTTATGAGTAAATTTGGTAAGGATATTCTTTAGTAGAGAGGAATTTATTATGCACTGGAACATCATACTGAAATTATTTGGCTTGAGTATTCTGGCAGTAATGATTGGATTCGTGCTATACCAGCCCGTAATCCAGCCATGGCACACCCGCTGGGGTGCGACGAATGCGGAAGTGAAAATGGTTTTACCGGGAGATGATATCGTGACGGGTGAGGTTTCACAAACCACTCGCAGCATTACTGTCCACACTACAACAGCGCAAATCTGGCCGTGGTTATTGCAACTTGGGCAAGGACGTGGTGGGATGTATAGCTACGATTTCTTAGAAAACCTGGCAGGTTGTGACATCCACACTCTAAATGCAATTGATCCAACGCTTCAGAATTTACAGTTGGGCGATACTATATTATTGGGTCCTCAGGAAGGTCTGCCCTATTATCGGGTTGTGCTGTTGGAACCGCAAAAAGCGCTGGTGCTTCAGTCCATCAACCGGACAAACGGTGCAGCAGGCGAAACCTGGGGCTTTTACCTGATCGAACAAAGCGGCAACCTCACTCGCCTGGTTGTGCGTCAACGCACCCCACCCAGCCTCGACCGAACCGAACAGGTGGTCAACAGAATTTTTGAACCGATCGGATTCTTTATGGAGCACCGTATGCTCTATGGTATCCGCGACCATGCAGAAAAAATGATGTCCCTCGCCAACATTTCAAAATAAAAGAAAAATGACTATGAACCGCATCCTGGAAACACAACCCCAAGAGAAATTGAGCCGGAGAAGCGCAGTGCCAAAAGCTGGATGTACCTGTTTATTTGCTGGAAGGCTGTTTCGATCATAATGCCAACGCTGTTCTGGCTGAACGCTGGTTCAATCAACTGCAGGCACCTTACAAAGAACTGATCTGGTTCGAACATTCTTCCCACTCACCAATGATTTTCAAAATGGATCAGTTCAACCAGGTACTGTCAGAAAAGGTGCTGGTAAGAACCTTAAATATGTAGATCTAATGAAAAACCTAAAGAGAAATGAGGAACCGAAGAAACGCCAAGCGGCTGAATACCGCCCAACAGATTTCAACTCATCGTGTGCTAAACATCGCAAAGAAATGAAACCAAAAAATACGAATCACCGCCTTTACACCACCGGCGGAATTAAATTATGAAAAGGATTAACAATCATGGAAAGCATTCAGAGTCGTTTTGTCAAATTTATTTTCTGGTCCCAGTTGAAAACGATGGACCGCTTGAACATCAGGGTTTGGGATGAAAATACCTCTGTCCCTGTCTGGCGTGACTACTGTGAAAACAGCGCAGCAAAAGTCAAGCTGCCTGCTGGGGTAGAAGCTGTTCCGGTTCACATCGACGGTTTGCCTGCGGGTTTGTCGGCGGAGTGGCTTCAGCTAACTGCAACAGCCTCTGCCCCAAAAGTTGAAGATGCAGTACTCTTCTATACGCACGGCGGCGGATATATCTCTGGCACCTGCTCGGATCACCGCGCGATGGTGGCGAAACTTGTGGCCTGCAGCGGGGTTCGATTGCTGCTATTTGAATATCGCCTGGCACCAGAGCATCCCTACCCGGCGGCGTTGGATGACACTTTGGCGGTATATCGCTGGTTATTGAAGCAGATTACGCCGACCACACAAATAATTATTGCTGGGGAATCGGCTGGTGGTGGGCTTTGCCTGGCGACATTGCTGGCGCTGCGCGACATTAAAGCGAAGGCTGAACCCAATCTAAAACTCCCAATTGCTGGCCTCTCCATCTCGCCGGTGACTGATCTGGCCCTTACCGGAAAGCCAAACTTGGTCAAAGGTTCGATTGAACCTGAGAGAATGACCGAGATGTGCAGCAAGTATTACGTAGGTGACCACGATCCGCGTGACCCGTATATATCACCATTGTTTGGAGATTTACGCGGGCTGCCACCGCTCTTAATGTTTGTGGGCACTGCTGAAGGCGGTTTGGATGACTCGCTTCGATTCGCGGAAAAGGCCAAAGCCGCAGGTGTCGATGTGCAGTTAACCGTGGGAGAAGGACAGGTGCATTGTTATCCACTGCTGCCTGACTTCATTCCCGAATCAAAGCAAGCGATGGTTAAGATTCAGGCTTTTATTCGCAAACATATCCAGGCAGAATTTGAACCAGTCTAAATCGGTTAAGATTGCCGAAAATAGCTAAAAAAAACTGATAAATGGAGTTAAGGATGAACATGGAGAAAACTACTATCAAAAAAAACCCTACAAAATTTATGAAGGTGACTCGCTATTTTCTCGAGAATGCTAACGTTGTTCGCATGATCCCCCTGCATGAGAAAGTGCACTCTATTTTGATCCGCGCCAACACGGAGCTGAGCAAGCTGGATCAGAAAGATCCGCTTTACATACTACGGCTGCGAGAGTTCAACCAGGCGGTACTGGAACTGCAAAAGAGTAAGTGGTATGCAGAAGCTGCCGGTCGCTGTCTGGCTAAAGACGCCTGGAAGAAATCCTTTGCCGCGGCAAAGCGTAGTATCGATCTTGGAACGAAGGTTTACAACGCCATTATCGCCGGTAGCAAGCAGGGAGTTGTAGAAGTCTTTGATTCACTTGGGCTAAAAGCCGGCATGGAAATTGAATTTGCTGGTGAGGTGCCCATCTTACCTCGATCCAACCCGGTGGTAATTTTGCAAGGCACTGATTTTGAAATGGGTTACCAGTACGCCCGACAGGTTATCCAAATTTTCGGTTCCTGGATTTTTGAGCACAAAACCGGCCGTACATTTACCGAAGCAGAGGATGAAGTTCATCGCGATTATGAAGCCCAAATGCATGAGCACACACCGGAACTAATTGATTTTATCCACGGCTGGGCAGAAGGCGCAACAGCCAGCGGAATGGTTATGAAGTACGAGGAAGTGTTGGATATTTGGACTGGCCACTCAAAACCAACATCCTTTTATCAAGGCAAGGGGGATTGGGATAAGGCGATGGATCGGATGCCGATCCTTTGCTCCGGCATGGCTGCCTGGGGTCGGGCAACAGTTGATGGCAAGCTAGTAACCGGATCATCTGGTGATCACGACGCCACCTTTATGGTTACCATTGTCGCTTTCCCGCAGACAGGTAACGCTTTCATCTACTCACCCTTCTCGGTTTATGGCGATGTACCGATCGTTGGCAATGTGGGCATGATGGGGCATCCCGGCATGAATGCGCGTGGATTAGCATACGTTCACCATGGCGGTGTGCCAAAGATGATCGAAGACCGGTCGGAATGGGGGTATGGTATTCGACGGGGGATGTCAGTCTTTCATGTGCTGCGCTTTGCCAATACTGCTCGCGAAGCGTTGGAGATGGAAATGCACTTCCCGGTTGGGGATGCCGGTCTGGATCCGGCGAATACGGCAGGCGGGTTCTACGCGGACGATAATTATGGTTACGTTGCTGAGAGCCGCAAGAATCCAGTCGCAATCCGTGAAGCAGGGCTACTGGGTGAAACCGATTTTCTATACGCGAATAACTCAGCTGCACACCCGCTGGCTGAACAATCTGGCTGGATGAAACCTTTCCGTAAACGCTGGATGTGGGATTCCCATGGTGGATGGCGGCCTATTGCTTATCAGCCTCCTTCTCTGGTCACCCTGCGCAAACCATCTGGTCCTGAGCTTGTGAATGCAATCCAGAACCTCATGTACTTCAATTCATGTGGTCGCAATAATTATGCATTTCGCGCCCTCAACCGCTGCTCGGGCAGTATTGATTTCGAATATATGAAACAGGTGTATCGCCGATCCGGAATCCTCCCAGAAGGCAGTTTTGACGAAATTGCCAAAGGTTATAAGAGCAACGGCGAATGGGGTGAAGTGACTACTGGGCATGCGGGTAATGCGATTGTCGTTTTCATGAAACCTTCGGAGGGTAGATACTCTGCTTTTGTTGGTCCTGCTGCGCGTGGGCTAACGGCACATGCCCCGTACCCGCACTGTGGTCCGGTCTATGACGAGACCAACACTGGGTGGGAGATCCGTTTGGGCAGTACTCCGTTAGAAGTGATGCAGTCTGCCGGGGATAAAGCACAGGATCGATTACGGGAAGCAGAAGAGCTCCAAGGTAGATGTGATTTTTCCGAACCCAGTGCCTGGTTGGAACGAATGCAAAATCTTTTGACCCTGGCACGCGTAGAATATCTGCATGGACAACAGATCCAGGCGGAGATTGCCGATTTGACCGGAGAGGAAGCAATCTATCAGATCTCTTGTGCAACTCGACGCTTCAACAGCTCACAGGTGTATGCATCCCAGGTGAGCCAGATAGTCAATCCGCCTGTCCATCTACCAATTGATTTGTAAAATCGAAGGTTTATTAATTGGATTGATCAGCTGGGGATTGTGCGCTTTGGTCGCAATCCCTAGCACCCAGTTTTTGAACAACTCTTTGAGTAGGTTCTGATGACGGTTCCGATTTTCGATATTTTCTTTGTCCAGGAATTATTTATCAGATGAGGTATTGTCTTGTTCTCTCAAGTATCGCCTGCCTGATTCCTGCCCGTAACACGGTTCGCTTGACCATTCGAGATTTCCTGGATTATGAGTAAAGGTATGATCTCAATAAATCGGGGCAAGTGGGTGTTTTTTGCGTGCAGCCGCACGCCAAAAACACCCAAGCCACTAATTATTGAAAGGATACAGTAAAGATAATTATGAATTAATTGAGATTGATTACCTGTATCCTTTTTCTCTCGCGGCTTTATCCAATAACCAGGTCAGGATCGGTTCTGCAATCAGATCGTTAGCAGTACCGGCAACCCTTTGATCCACCGCTTTCAAATACCGGCTGCAGGCGTCACACACATACAGCCGGTAGGACTTCTTCTCACCGGCTGGGTAATAGCGCAATGATTTCGGATCAGTATTGCCACAATAAGGGCAACCTGTGCGCTTGAAACGCCACTCATATCGGCAGCGTGAACAAATCAAAACTCGGCTTCCTTCTGCATCCAGGCAGGCAAAATTAGGTTCAGCTCCACAACAAGGGCAGTTGCCCCGCAGCCATTTTTTTGTATCTACATGAAGCATGACTTGCCCGGCAGCGAGTTCCAGATAGGGCATAAGCGACTGATCGATCGCCAAATCGAGAAGATCGGCATTGTCCGTAGATTGAGTTTGTAAAAAGCGCTCGTGTGCTTTTCCCAACAAATCTTCTTCTGTTAATAGCGGAATGTCCACTTTTTCACCCTGATAGGTGGTAAGCAAGTCCAGGATCTCCTGAACCAGATCCGGGAATGTTGATTTATCGATGGCGAGTAGATCAAAGGACAGCTGCGGGAATCCTGAACGAAGCCGTTCGTTCAGGATTTTCTCATCAACCAAATCCAGACTGGTCGTAATGTTGACCGCTGCCTCCTCCTGAATTTGCAACAGATCCTGATAAAGCTGATAGTAGGAACTCAAAGAAAGCTCTTTTTTCTTCGCTTCTTCAAGCTTTAGGATTGCATTTTGTCGAAGGGTTTGCTGCATCATGATGGTCTCCTGAATTTAAGTTTGTGAAAATTCCATTGACGGACAATACAACCCTTATTCTGTTTTCTCCGGGTGGTGGCTTGAAAAGACAGCCAGATATCGTGATGCCAACACAAAAACGAAAGCACCAATCGAGACCATGCCAATCGAAATGAATAACTCCTGCCAGGTTGGCCAATAGGGAGCGCCATCAAACCCAATCAAACTGATATTGATGCGGTTAAAGATCAGGCCAAAAACGACGAGGATAGCCGTCCAGAACATCCGATAGCGATTCTTCCTGGTGGCAGGCAGCGAGAACAGGATGATTGGCACAATCACCCCCAGAATTATCTCTGCCCAGAACAAAAGACAGTACAAATCTCCGGTGAACATATAGCGCAGGTCACCGGCTACCAGCATATCAACCATCCGTAAGGCCAAATACAATCCCAGCACATAGGGGATTGCTTTGGCAAGTTTTCCCAATAGTCCAACTTCAAGACGGTGGTTTAATCCGGCCGAACTCAGAGTTGCTTCAATAATCACCATTGCCAACCCGGCAGCAATCGCGGAGATATAGAAAAGGATCGGCATGATCGCCGAATACCATAGCGGGTTAACCCGGGATAACATTGGCAGAAACAGTGTTCCCAGCGAGGATTGGTGCATGGTTGAAAGAACGACACCCAGAATGACCAACGGAATCGTGATCGAACGGATCAGCTTCAAAGGTGCTTTAAGGTTGAATTTTTCAAAGACAATCGGAGAAATCTCCAGCCCAAGCACAGCCAGGTACGTCATCACACACCAACCAACCTCAAATAGAGGTGAGTGAACGTTCCAATAGACCAACAAGTGCCAGATTCGGTGCGGAAAGCCAAGATCGATTGAGATCGATAGGGCAGCCAGACCATAACCGATGAACCCTGTGAGAACCGTCGGCCGAAGGATCGGGTAAAACTCCTTTAGTTGGAAGATATATACAACCGCAGCTACACTGAATGCACCTGCAGCCAGCGCGATTCCACACAGAACATCAAAACCAATCCAGATTCCCCAACCCCTGCCATCGACCAAAGCAGTGGTGGCACCCAACCCGGTCACCCAGCGGACGATCATCAGGGAAAAACCAAAGATTGAAAGACCCGCCAGGACGATCGTCCCAGGACCAAAAGAAGGTTTGCTTTTTTGAACAATTGCAGTCATGTCATTCCTCCTTTTTCTCTTCCTGTGCCTGGTTACGCTTTTTGGTAAACCAGTAGATACCACCCATTAAACTGGTGACAACAACTGCAATTCCAGGTACAGCCGCCATCCATGGCCAGGTAAGCCCGGCCAAAGACACAGCGCTCAACGCCTGGAACCCGAGCAGCTCAAAAGGCACATGCGAGATATACAGTTGTGCGGTACCACCGACCTCATGTTCACCATAAATATGATCCACATAACGGGAATCGTTTTTGATACGCTCTCTGGCAATCTCCAGTAATTCTTCCCGCTTGCCAAAAAGAAGTGCACCGGTCGGGCAGACACTGGAGCATACCGGTTGCAAACCTGCTTCCTGCCGATCAGCACAGAAATCGCATTTTTGAATCAGCGGGAAAACCTTGTCCCATTGATATTTTGGAATATCAAAAGGACAGGCAGCCATACAATAACGACAGCCAAAACATTTCTTATCGTCATATACAACAGGTCCGATTTCCGACTTTGTCAACGCACCGACCGGACAAACAGAAACGCAGGCTGGATGGAGACAATGCATGCACTGCACTTTTACAAAGCTGGAACGACTGTCATCAGTCTCATCTTTATATAGCTTGATCAAAGACCAGGTATAAGCGGACAGGTCTCGTGGGTCGAGATCGTATTCGCTGATATCCTCATCCGGGTTGAGCGAGTTGAGCCTTACTTTACAGGCAACCTGGCATTCTGTACACCCAACACACTTTGAAGCATCAAATAACATACCTGCGCTTTCAGTTGAGCTTTCTGAGCTTAATCTCAGTTTGCTCACATCAGGTTGGACAAGCAACCCGCCCAGACCTAACCCCGTTTTTTTGAGAAAATCTCTTCGGTTTATCGTCATGGTAAGCTCTTTTACTCTTCAGGAACTTCGACGTCTGATTTCTTCATCCGCAATTGTCTGAGCGCGATAATGCTGGCAGCACCAGCAAGTACCCCGAGCAAGCCGGTGGTAACACCAATGTTAATGGGTGACACCGGTTCGCGTTCTTTCTCAATGCCCGGATACAGGTAGGATGGTTTGTATTGCGAGACGTCAATTGGCTCAGCTGGAAGGCTCACAAAGCCCAATGTTTCAAATGGTGCAGGCGAGAGATACATCCATGCCGTGCCGCCGACTTCCTTTTCACCGTAGATGTGGTCGACATATTTATCGGGGAATTTCGCCATGCGTTTCCTGGCTTCGTCCAGCAATTCATCACGATCGCCAAATGTGAGTGCATCAGTGGGACAGGCCTTCACGCAGGCCGGCTCCATCGCATTGCTGATGCGATCAAAACAGAAAACACACTTGGTCATTTGTGGTTCTACACTGACAAAAGCAAGTTCCGGGTTGTCGACCCAATTAATATGCGGAACTCCAAATGGACAAACCTTCATGCAGTTCTGACAGCCAATGCATTTCTCACTATCCACCGTCACTGCGCCATTTTCTTCTTTTTGGTAAACCTGTTCCGGGCAGACAGCGATGCAAGCTGGATTGAGACAATGCATACACTGGATTTTTGACATCACCAGCTTGACAGCCCCCTTCACCTCAACTTCTGCAAACTTGACCAGCGACCAGGTGATTGGAGTCAGATTGGGCGGATTGTCGTAGGCACCCCAGAAACTGGTTTGTTCACCAGGATTATCATTCCAGGATTTACAGGCAACCTGGCAGGACCGGCAGCCAATACAACGAGTCAAATCAATCAGTGCACCTACACTCATGATAAACCTCCTTTTCTGACATCCACCAGAAAAGCTTTAAACTCTGGAATATGTGTATTGGGATCACCTACATACGAGGTCAGAAGGTTTGCGCTCTGTCCAGTGAACTGGCCTTTAAAGCCCCAGTGCCATGGTAATGCAATATGATGAACGGTTTTGCCATCGACCATTAATGGAGTTAATCGCTTTGTTATGATCGCTGCACATTCAACTGCACCACGTTTCGAATCGACCGTAACGATATCACCGCCTGAGATGCCTTTTTCAGCTGCCAGTTCTTCACTGATCTGCACGAACATCTTCGGCATGAGTTCTCCCAGCCAGGGCAGGTTGCGGGTCATCTGGCCTGCCTGCCAGTGCTCGGTCAAACGATAGGTGGTACAGACGATCGGGTATTTATCGGCTGTACCAATTTCCCCTGGTCGCCAGAGTTTGACCACCGGATTGACCTGGGTATTGGATAACAAGTTGTTTACCGGGCTTTCGAGTGGTTCATAGTGTTCCGGAAAAGGTCCATCGATCAGTCCAGGACCAAAAAGGTGGGCGAAGCCGTGTTGTCTCATAATGAACGCATAGCGCGTACCCTCCTGACTCATGGGTGGCCATCCGCCATCAGGCACATCACCGTCCCAGGACTCCCCATTCCAGCTGATCACAAAATCTTCCTGGTCCCACGGTTTACCGTCCAGATCAACGGATGCACGGTTATAGATGATGCGGCGGTTGAGCGGCCAGCACCATGCCCAGTTCGAAAATGTGCCAATACCTGCCGGATGGGTATCAACGTTGTCGCGCCATTTCTGGCGATTGCCATCCTTTTTGTTATAACTTTGAGTGTAGAGCCAGTTGCTGGATGATGTTTTTCCATCTGGCAATAAGTGTGCAAAGGTTGACAACAAACCACCTTTTTCATATTGAACGGTTCCATCCGGGTTAAGGATTTGTTCTTCCGCGAAGCCATTAATTTCTCTCGAAACCAGGTCAACCAGGCTCTCAGCACCATTCTTGCCGACCGGTTTATCATACCAACCTTTCCAACGAAGCTTGGTGAGTGCCTCTGCAACAGGACCGCCTTCTTTCTCGTAGAGATCGATAATCTCGGCCATTAATTCGGTGACAATTTCTAGATCAGCTTTCGCTTTACCAACCGGCTCAACTGCTTTCCAACGCCATTGGCTCCAGCGACCACTGTTGATCACCGTGCCTTCCTTTTCATTGAATGCCGCAGCTGGCAGCAGGAAGACTTCTGTGTCAACATTGGCAGGATTCAACTCGGGCATATCCCAGAAACTGGCTGTTTCCGTATCCCACAGGTCAACCGCCACCAGCCATTCCAGTTTTTTGAGTGCTTTGACGACAGCATGTCCATTTGGGCTACCGACGACAGGATTTTGTCCCCAGCAGAACAGTCCTTTAATATCACCTTTTAACATCGCTTCAAAAAGAGCGATGTGGGAATAGTTGGATCCAGGATTAATTTTGGGAAGCCAACCAAACCCGAAGTCATTTTCCTCGGTTGCATTATCCCCATACCATGATTTTAACAGACTGGTCATATATTTGGGATAATTTTGCCACCAGTTGGCACTCTTGGGATCGTTTGATACGGGTGTTGAGCGTTTGTTATGATCCGCCAGTGTCAAATCGGTGGCTTCCGGGGCTTTCAGGTAACCAGGCAGGCTGTTAAATAACATGCCATGATCGGTAGATCCCTGTACATTTGATTCGCCTCGCAGTGCATTAATGCCACCGCCAGCAACGCCGATATTACCGAGCAATAATTGAAGGATGGCATAAGATCGGATATTCTGGGTGCCGTGGGTATGTTGTGTCGTACCCATAGCGTACATGATCGTGCCGGATTTACCGGTAGGTCCAGTCTTACGGGCGTAGGTTTCGGCAACTTGCAGGAAGGTTTCTTTGGGTGTGCCGGTCACGCTTGAGACTGTATCAGGATCATAGCGTTCATATTGCTTTTTCAATAATTGAAAAACACAGTTTGGATCCTTTAATGTTGGGTCTCTCAACAGAATGCCTTCGCTATCTGTCTGGAAAGACCAGGTTTGCCGGTCATATTTACCAAAATCGGGATTGCTGCCTGGTGTAAAACCGGAGAATTTTCCGTCCAACTCTGCCGCAGTTTGAAATTCAGGATTTATAAGAGTTGCTGCATTGGTGTACTCGGTGATGTAAGTCATGTTATAAAGATCGGGGTTAACCTCGATATCATCCAGCACCCATTTGATCATTCCACCAATGAATGCGATATCGGTACCAGAACGGAGTGGTGCATAAATATCTGACAAGGCAGCGGTGCGGGTGTTGCGTGGATCCGCAACGATCAATGTCGCATCGTTTTCCTCCTTGGCTTTGACAACATATTTAAAAGAAATGGGGTGGTTTACAGCTGCATTGCTGCCGATAATAAAAATACAATCACTGTTCTGGATATCATTCCAGTGATTTGTCATTGCTCCTCTTCCAAACGACTCTGCCAGAGCCGCAACAGTTGAAGAGTGTCAGAGACGTGCCTGGTGTTCAAAATATACCAGGCCTAATGAGCGCATCGCTTTTGTAACCAGAGAACATTCCTCATTATCAAGCGCAGCCCCACCCAGGGAAGCAATTGCCTCCAGGCGGTTGACTGTTCTGCCTTCTGAGTCTGTTTCAATAAAATATTGATCGCGGGTTGCTTTGACACGATGTGCAATCTGGTTCAAAGCCCAGTCCCAATCTTTATCTTCCCATTTATTACCACCTGGAGCGCGGTATTTTACCGTTTGAACACGGTGAGGATTTACGGCTCCATCAACGGTGTTGATTTGCGCCATCGCCATACCCTTTGGACATAGGCTGCCCTGGTTGATGGGGTGATCCGGATCACCTTCCAGATTGATGACGCGTCCATCCTGCGAGGCAACGATAGCTCCACATCCCACACCACAGAAGCAGCAGATCGTTGCTGATTCGCCAATGGGTTTATGAAGCTGGATTGTCCCAGGGTGGGAAAAAAACGATTTGGGCATGATCAGCCCGCCGGAGAGAATGACGGAAGCCTTCAGAAATTCTCGTCGACTTAGTTCCATTGATCCTTTCATACTACACTCCTTTAATCTGTCCAGATACAACGAAGAAGAACATCCCAGCACAACGATTACAGAACGATAATCAATAAGAAAACCTGGGAAGTCAATTGGTGCATTAACCCAGTCTTTTGCTAAAACCTACCGATATGGAAAAATGATAAATTGTAAAGTTATTGATGGATTTGCGTTGATCAGTTAATTAAGGAAAAAAATCACAATCGGAAAAAGCTCTTATAAATAATTATAAGAGAATGTAATGCCATGTCAATAAAAAAAGGGATGGTTTGTGATTAAAATCACTTTTAATATCCAATTTCTAAAAAATGTTTTTATGAAGGGTAGGTGATGACCCGGCTGGCGTCCAGGAATTTTTCTTAAAGTATGTGATTTGAGATAACCATCAGTGGAAAAAGCTATTTAAGCCTTGTGCATAAAGGTTCATTGAGTTTAATCTCAATCAAGGGTAGAATTAATACTGTCCAGACTATTTGGACGCCTCTCGTTACCCGATTTGTCTTTCCTGTCAGCGAGAGTCCGGATGATGGAATGCGAATGAGGAAATAATGTTATATAAATACACCTGTAAGAGCATGGGTTTGAACTGTCCCTTCATGGCGACAGATCCGTTATTAGAAGAAGTGACCAAAATAGCGCTGGAACATGTGCGCGAAAATCACACCAAGGATTTTAATAATATTAATTCGCCAGAGGAAATCCAACGGATGTCACAATCTTTGGAGAGGTCCGTAAGGGTGGTGCAAGGGTAAGTAGAAACCAGGCAAATTTTCTGCCTCTATTTTTTATATAGATCAAAGATCATTTATCGTTTTCCTCAAAAAAAGTCCAACCATCGAGATCCTGTGGTTGAATGCCCAACTGGGTCATCATCACCATGATTTGTGCACGATGTTCGGTAGCGTGATTGATCACCTGTGTCAGGATGACCGCACAGGGCACTTTTCGTGGTGTTCCATCCCAATCCACTTCCACGCTGTCATACGCCTGAAAACTAGGTGCGATGTTGATTAACCCTTCGCCGCTTGAACGAATAGACTCTTGTAATTCTCCCATGGTTGGCGTAGGTGCATCTTGTGGACGTCGATAGGGTTGACCGGTCGAAAGACGATGAAAATAGGACCTTTCCGCATTGGCAATGTGTTCGAGTGTATCGCGAATCGAGCCATAGGTTCCAATAACTTTGGAGTTGAATTGATCATCATTTAACTGAGCACATTGTTCAAACAAAAACGTATTTGCCCACAGGTTGTGCCTGAAGAGGGCTTGAATGGTTTCATATTCCATCTGATGTTTTGGGGTATCTGTCATTTTTTCCTTTCCTTTACCAACAGCTTGCATGACTGTTAGCGTTAGTCCTCATTATAAATGCAGGAATTGATTTGGAAATAATTAGTAAAGCGTTTCTGGTCTTTCTTTTACCCATCGATTATTCCTGACAGTAGTCCAACCACCTTTTAAATTCAAGCATGATTACTAAAGATAATCTGCCAATCAGGTCTTTTGGCAGGTAACCAGAACGGTTGATGATATGATGGTCATGATTTGTAAGAGAATCCCGTTGGTGCTTTGTGTATATCGCATCAGAACCTCCTGGAGCTGCTAACGGATGAATATCTCAATCGTATAGCGAATCAAGTTTTAGAACAAATACTCGTAGTATGAATTACAAGTTTTTCGAAGAAGATAGATTATTCAAAGATTGTTTTTTTTCAATGAATGAATGGTAACCTGGACTCACATTATTATGAAAACGGCTAAGGTAATGTTCTATTTCTCTTTTGAGTGTTAATTGGTTGTAAGGCAATTTCTAAAAAAATGAACTCTAAAATGTTATACTAATTAGTGAAGGTTTTCACACCGTGGGGGGAAATCACCAACTTAACCCTCAAATAACAAGCCAGCACATATTGAAATTGAAATAAGTTGCAGTATGAAAATCATCAATCCAGACAAAGTTTAAATCGTCTTATTCCATTAGTAGAAAAACATTGTGATCATCATGGAGGAACCTGTGAATTCAAATATTTGTTTCAAAAACATAATTCGTATATTGATTGTTTTAACTATTCTATTAGCGTTGGCTCCTCAAAAAACATCATGGGCAGAAGACAATCTACCAGCTTTTGAGGATTATGTGTTTTATTCAAGTTGGGGGGGCGATGCAAAACAGATACTTAAACCAGAAGATGTAGCTGTCGGAAGTGATGGAAAAGTCTATATCGCTAATACAAATCTCAATCGAATTACGATGATCGATCAAAATGGTTATATTTACAACGAAATAGGTGGTGCAGGAAGTGGGAATGGAAGATTTGATTTTATTTCGAGTGTAGCTGTTAACGATGAGGGAGAAATCTATGTTTCAGATGGGAGGAGCCACCGAATCCAGAAATTTGATGTTTCAGGGAATCACTTGCTTACCTGGGGAAGTCAAGGTGGCGGTGAGGGGCAGCTTAATGGCCCTGTTGGACTTTCATTTGACAATGATGGGAATCTTTTTGTCGCCGATAGTGGCAATAATCGTATCCAAATATTTACTCCAAATGGGGAGTTTCTGGAGGCTTTTGGCACTCAGGTGGTTGACCCAGACAACCTGGAAAATGATGAATTTTTTAGTCCTAGGGATGTTGCTATTAATTCAGATGGCGAAATCTATGTTGCTGATACGTTTAACTTAAGGATTCAAAGATTTACCTCAACCTGGGAATATATTTCAACGATAAAAATTGAAGATGTTGATATATCAGATGATTATTTAAGGCCATTTGGCATTGCTATTGACAAAAATGATCAATTAATAATCACAGGACATGATAAAGTTTTTATTTGTGATTCGGATGGAGGTGTCATTGAAGAATTTGGCGGGTTTGGAAGAAATGCTGGTGAATTTTATAATGCCTTAGGTGTGGCTGTGGATGATCATGGCGTCATATATGTAGCAGATAATACCAACGATCGCATACAAATGTTTGATATGGATGGTAATTTTTTAAATGTTGTTGGCGTAAAGCAAATGGCACCAAGTTATTTTAACTTTCCGAATGGCATCACAATTGTTGATGATTATGTCTATGTAGCAGATGGGAGTAATAGTCGCATTCAAAAATTTAATCAGGATGGCACATTTCTGTTGAGTTGGGGGAATTCCGGTACTGGTTCAGGGAAATTTAATAATCCAACTGGCATTGGTGGAGATTCGTCTGGAAATATCTATGTGGTTGATTCCTGGAACCATCGAGTTCAAAAGTTTGATCCAAATGGTACTTTCTTACTATCCAGGGGAGAAAACGGAACCGAAGCGGGCAAATTTAATAGACCCGGTGGAATAGCTATTGATCAAGACGACAACGTGTTCATTGTGGATTCTGGAAATCATCGAATTCAAAAATTTGATTCCAGCCTTAACTTTGTCGAATCCTGGGGATCGGCTGGTTCAGGAGAAGGACAATTTTCCAACCCAATCGGAATAGCAGTGGATTCAATTGGTAATATTTATGTCGCGGACACGTATAACAGTCGAGTTCAAAAATTTGACAACGATGGAGAATTTATTACCCAATGGAATTTTTACCGCGCTACTTATTCTCCTCTTTATTATGGGAACACTTACGGAATTGGAGTGGATTCGAATGATGATATTTATGTTACAGGTTTGTATGTGGCAGATATTCAAAAGTACTCAAACAATGGAGAATTTCTGGGTTCTTATGGTACTAAAGGGTTTGGGGCAGGTGAATTTAGCAATGCATCCAATGTAGCGATTAATGATGAAGGTCATCTTTTTATTTCAGACAAGTTTAACCAACGCATTCAGGTGATTTCTGCATTTCCAAAGGAAGTTGATCCTGAATTTGGCTTGTTAATAAATGGTGGGTTTGAATTTGTTGATGATCTAAAAATGAACTTGATAGATCAATCATCCTTAAATGACCTGTCAACTTCACAGGGGATAACGTCTCTAGAAATCCCCGAGCTGAAATACTGGACTTACGGCGGGCCTCTAGGGATATCACTATCAGAAAATGCGCCACAAGGAGAAAACTCTCTTCAATTAGGAAAACCTGTTGATCAGGTATCACAAGGGATAGGGGATGCCTGGGCGTACCAGGTTGTTTATATTAAGCCGGAGTGGTATTTTCCGGTATTGTCGTTTAAATATAATATTGTTACGAATGACTATATTGATTTATCAGACTTTTTAGTGGAAATTCAGGATGGTGTCGGTTTGAACCACATTACCACAGTGGTTCGAGATGGGTATGTATCAGAAGCCAAATTTGGGTTACCCGATCAGTCTACGGATTTAGGATGGAAAACAGTTACTTATGACCTTTCAGTATTTCGTGGGCAAACCATTCGGCTATTATTTTCAAACAGAAATTTACGGCCAGAATCAAATGGGATCTGGACATATTTGGATGATGTAAAGTTAACAGATGAGACTGAACGGGTGTTCTTGCCTTTGATCAACCGATGAGAGTTAGTTAATTTGATTGATCAGCATCAGCAGCAACATGATCAAACGCTGAACATTGATTATGGCACAATAAATGCAAGACTAAAACTAATTTAATGCTTTTATATTTTGTAAAAGGATATTGTTTATAATCATCTTGTGTAAGAAATCACGAATCCTATTGAAAATATTCTGAGAATTTGTTTTTCCTGTCATTATTGGCATAATCCAAAACATCTTCCGGATATCCAGGCAAACGTGTCAGGGTACCTTCAACGGTGAAGGCGAATCCCTCACCGCTGAGGTAAAAGGTGACCTTACGCTTGGCGTTAACCTCGCTACCATTTTCTTCAACATGAATGATGTAGTTTACATCAATGACTTCACCTTCCTTGGCATCGTGATAGTCAACTTTTTCGCCTTGAACACCCTGCGCCTTGGCATCCAAGTACACATTTTTTGAAACAGCAATCGTGCCACCTTTCGCAACCGGCATATCGCGGGTGAGTGGCATTGGATTGCCCTGTTCATCCAGGATAGAATAATCAGTCCAGGCTTTGTCATCAGTCGTATTCAGATAAATCGCGAAGTTATCGTTGACGGCTTCCCCTCCTGCATCAAACTGAAACGCAACCGGCACATCTCCAAAATTCTCCTTGATGTATTCTTTAGCGTCAATGGTGGTTTTCATCCATAACCCACCCTGATAGCTGCCAGTGACCACCCGGTTATCATTTGAATCAACTTTATCAAGATAAATTTCAACTTCATAATCAGCATAATAACCTGGTGCGAGCTCCATCCGGTAAGTTCCGGAAGCCTCAATCACATAGATGCTTGGATCATATAAATTGCTGTTTTGTTCTGGTGGGGTTTGAGATTCATCGTCTGTTTGAGCATTATCATCTGGTTCACCCGGGTCTTCCGGTTCGCCAGGTAACGCAACTTGAGCTTCTTCTGTAGGATTTTGAATGATTGCCTCCACATCGGTTGGGGTTTGAGTAGGTGGTGGCTGCTTTCCACCACAGGATGAGATGAATACAAATAACAACAAGCAAATTAAATATTTCCCTTTTTTCATTTGTTCTCCAAATTTGTATGAGTATGGATAAATTATGTCTCTGAGTAAAGATGAAATTAAAATGATGAATTATCAATTTATGTTATAACAAAAAAACACCTTTAAAACCCGAATAAAACAAAGTAAGGAAATTCATTTTCATGCTTATGATAAGGATTTAATGATGAGATTCTAATAATTATTATACTCACATTCGTCTTGATAATAAATAATTGAAGAGATGTAGTTTATAGATAGGATTATGGGTCAATTCACTGCATCATCCTGATATAATTTCTCCCATTATCGTTATATCCGACATGATGGGCACACTGACCATCGGTCTATGGACTTGGTGAAACACCACCAGGGCAAGGCACAGGCGCAGGCGACAATATTGATGTTGCCGGGTTATCTGCTGCCAGGAGATGTTTTACTGCAATTCCTGCCAGGCTGCTTCCATCAGCAGGAAGAATGCTTGTCCTTCCGGAGCCGTACCCGCTCGATCAAACGTTGGTGCACCGCATACATCCTGCACATAACCAGAGTCATCAACCTTCAGGTGCACTGCTGTACGCATTTTATCAGCTTGTTCTTTATAAGACTTAGGTAACCACCCCCCTGAAATACCGCGATAAATTGAATATGCCAGCATTTGAGCAAGATTGGTTTCCACAAACGTATCCGCTTGATCGACCACATTATGGAACAATCCATCCTGGCGTTGATATGCCAGACAACCATCGATAATTTCCCTGACATGCATTCCAAGGTTGTGCTTTTCATCAGTCCATGCTCGCGGTAAAACCCGCATGACACGGGTAATCCCCGCAACTGCCCAGCCATTTCCAACACCCCAATGCGCAGCCCGTTTTAAAATGTTTTGATCTTCATTCCAGATATGCGCATACAACTTTTTTTCGGGATTCCAGAGACGATTTTTGATTCCCTGGATTTGACGGATTGCTTCCTCCACCTGACCAGTGATGGCCAAAAACGGAGGCGCCATAAACATCGAATCTACCCACACCTCTTTTGCGTCAATAACATGAAAATGGGTTCCATCACCAGCCCGTGGGGCATTCTTCAGCAAGTAATTCAGCTGTGCGTCCAAAGCGGCTTGCAATGCGGGCTCTCCAGTTATCTGTGCTGCGATGAATAAAGCCTCCCCAACGGCAGCTGAATCGGTAACACCTTCATGGTCATGCATGCATGCCAGCCTGCCGTTCGCATTCTGCCGCTGAACTGCTTCCCGTGCTAAAAGAATGGCTGTATCGGAGTTACCCAACTCCAGAAAAGCCTGCGCTGCTACCCCTTGCTCCCAGGAATATCTTTGCATGCTCAGCAGTACCTGGCTTACTTTTTCCAGCTTAAGTTTTCTCCACCGATTGTGTTGCATCCATTAATTATACTGACTTCCCACGCAGGCGATTTCACATGCTCTGACAACCACTTGTTAAGTCATCTGCTGCATACTCAACGGGTGATCTTCCGTAAAAGATGACTTTGTTGTCCCTATAAGTTTATTGCACCCTGGAGCTCTGTTATAATCCTCTCCATGATCGTCATTTCCGACATGATGGGCACCCTTACCACCGGCTCCCCGATCCTGGGGTTGCTGGATTGGATTAAGGTGCACCAGAGCAAAACGCAAGCACGCTGGACGTTGGCTTCAATGATGCCAAGCTACCTGCTGGTCAAGGTGGGATTGATTGATCCGCAGCCCTGGGGGCAGGGATTGATGATCAAGAGCCTGGATTGGCTGAAGGAAATGGACGAGGAGAAGTTTGCTGAGGCATGCGAGTGGGCAGTCGAACAAAACCTGTGGCGCAAACGAAGGGTGGATGTGATTGCCCGTTTAGAGGAACATGCCCAGCAAGGTGCGCAAGTTTACCTCGCCAGCAGTGTGGTCGAGCCAATCGCTGAGGCTTTTGCACGGCGTACTGGGGTGCAAGCGATTGGGTCGCCGGTGGAGATCCTGGGTGGCAGGGTTCGCCTGGTGGATGGTCTGGTGTCGAGTGAACGCAAAATCCAGGAAGTGCTGCAACGCTTGCAGGTTGAACAGGTCGACTATGCATATGGGGACACAGCCATGGACATTCCCCTGCTGGAGAATGCAGTGCATCCGGTGGCGGTGTATCCGGATAGGAAGTTGGAGAAGGTAGCGAAGGAAAGAGGGTGGGAGATATTAGGCGAAAGGCTCAAGGCTAAAGGCTAGAATGTCGAGTCAGTTTACAAATACAATCTTTATGTAGTTGTTCGAACCTACACCTTAGAAGTAAGTTGTTTATCTAATCCGTTTTGAGATTTCGATGTAAAACGGTTAACATTCTTGCAATTTCCAAGGATTGGTTGTTAAGTCCTTGGAAATCTTCTACTGTAATCCAATTCTTCTGTTGAAAATCGTCCTTTTCCTTCTGCTATATTCATCGGTATTGAGGTCGCTGCTGCTTCCAGTTGTTCCACCAAACGGTAGTGTCTACGAGTTGATGCAAGGTTCTCAGCATGATCAATAACAATACTGGCAAATTCAATGCTCTTTTGCCAGACTATAAGGTCTTTATAAGACAAGCGATTAGACTGTTTGACAGGTGAAATTTTTTCTATGTTTTCGTTGTTCATAATAATGTAACCCTTCAATTCTTTGATTTTATTATTATTCTACATTTTACTGATTTTACATAAGAATTTCCTGATCATTTTTCTTTCGCCTTTTGCCTATTGCCTTGTTCCTGAAAATAAAATTTCCAGTAAAATAAACCTACACTTTTGAACCCAGGAGCAAACCATGCCCCCTTACAACTGGCTACTATTCGACGCTGATGGAACCTTGTTTGCATATGATGGTGCAGAAGACCAGGCATTACAGAATGTATTTGCGCATTACAAGTTGCCATTTTCTGACATTACAGCCGAAACGTACAAACGCATCAATCAAGCCATTTGGAAACGGTTGGAGGAGCAGACCGTTACTTTGCTGCAATTGCGTTGGCAACGTTTTGCGGATCTATTTTCAAAGTTAGGCATCAGCCAGGATGCTGTGGAATTCAGCAAGACATATCTGCATTATCTGGGACAGGCAGCTGACCTGATCCCTGGCACGCTGGAAGTACTGGAGCAATTGCAGGGTAAATTTAATCTGGTGATCATTACCAATGGCATTACGGAGGTGCAATTATCGCGCATCAAAATTTCCGGACTGGATCGTTTCTTTCCACACGTCTTTACATCAGAGGCATTGGGGGTATTCAAGCCAGCCAGAGGTTTCTTCGATGCAGTCTTCGAGGAGATCGGACAGCCATCCAAAGAATCGGTGCTGGTGATTGGTGACAGTCTAAGCTCGGATATCGCTGGTGGTGTTGGCTATGGATTGGATACCTGCTGGTACAACCCGAACGGAGTTGAGAATAATCAGGGAATTCGGGCTACCTATGAGATAAAGGATTTAGCGCAATTGCTCACTGTAGTATGGTAAGATATTCATACTTTTCAGCTTTCTAATACAGCATTTATTCCCCAAGAGGATTTTTTGGTTTTTAAGGATGAAATTAAGTAAACTTATCCAAATGGTGCTCCCACAGCAGGTGGTCTGGGCAACCTCCTTCCAGGAGGTGGAGATTGAGTGGGTATCAACTGTTGCCAGCCAATCTCAGCCTCACGATCTGTTGCTCTTACCTGGTGCAGACGCACTGGATCAATGGCTCAGCAGCGCTCCTTCTCAAAAACCTGCTGCGATTTTGGTGAATGCTGCCATTGCGCCTGACTCCCTTCCCAAGAAGTTTACAATGCCGGTACTATTACTGCAGCAACCACTTGATTTTCAAGAATTGCACCAAAATTTACTGAAAAACTTGATGAGCGTTGGGCAAAATTTACTTGAAAAACGCTTTGCAATCCACGAGCAATTATCCAAAGCCGCGGTGGAAGAGGGTTCGATGTTTAAGATCGCCCAAACCATGCAAGAAATCACCGGGCATGCAGTTTTGATCCAGGACAAACGCCTTGATGTGATTGCAGCGGTACCTTCGCCGGCCCTGGTGGAAGTATGGAGGGATATCGTCTCCAGTCTGAAATTGGTACAATTTTTACCAGAAAATTTACAAAACCGTAAAGCAGCCGCCACATTCCAAGCCCCCATCCATCAGTGTGTATCAGGCGGTCTGGAACGTTTGCTTATTCCGATTACAGTCGACCAGGTTGCGCGTGGTTATCTTTCTATCATTCATGTACAGGATTGTCTGGATCAGATCGACCATATCACGATTATGGAAGGGGCGTTATTCTGTTCCATTGAGATGGCACATATCAAAGCCATGCGTGAGACTGAAAAAAAACTGCAAAGTAACCTGTTGCAGGCAATATTGCATGGTTTCCTGTCAGCACGGGATGCTGAACTCTGGTTTCAGGCGATGGGCCTGGATGAGACTCAGGCGCATATTCCCATTCAATTCGCCTGGGATGCTCCCAACGCCCCCTCTTGTCGCCGCCTGGAGACGGTGATTAATGGCATTATCAAAAAAGGTGACCTGACCGCTATCATCAATCCGACTGGTGACAAGGTGATTTGTTTTTACCAGCTACCGAAGGATGTTAATTATCCGGAAGCACCGATGCAATTTGCCAGCGCGGTGATTGATCAGGCGAACCGGGAATATCCGGGAATTGCAGTTCGTTGTGGAGTAGGTACAGCCGCCCAGAATACCAATAGTTGGAACCTGGCTTTTAAAGAATCTGGTTTTGCACTCGATCTGGCTTTTCGCACGCAGGCCAACCGCCCGCTTTATTATCCTGAACTTTCGATTTTCCGCCTGTTAATGCTATGGGAAAAGCACCCCGAGTCGGAAAAGTTCAAACAGGATCTATTGGGTCGCTTGTTGCAACAAGACAACAAGAAAGTGCTCCTGGAAACCCTGGATGCTTATTACCAGAACAATGGCAACCTTTCGCAGGCAGCAGCAGCGCTCTTTATCCACCGCAATACCCTCACCTACCGCCTGGAACGAATTGCAGAGCTCTGCAATTTTGACTTTTCCAATTCGAACTCAAACCTTGCCATGCAGGTTGCTCTGCGCTTACATTTTTTGGAAAAGCTTTAAACACCTGCAAAATCCCCAGTTAGTATAAGAAGACCACAAAAAACAAACATTTTGTGCATATTGCACAAAAAAATCATCAAATTTCTCTCAAGATTTGTCAATAGACAAAGCGCGCTGCTTGTTCTAAACTTGTTACCAAGATCACAATCTCTCTTAGGAAAACAAAAATTTAATCATGTTATTTTCTTCAGCTCTTATTATTTTGGTTGTCATTATTATCGTTCTTGTAGTTTTAGTAGAGAACGCTAATTTGAACGTGGGCAGCCAGAACGGCTAAGAGCGAAGAAATCGCCAGAAGATCAACAAGAAGACTGCCCAAAACGGCAGTCTTTTTTTATCAAATTTTTATTCATTATATCGGAGGTAATTATGCAAAACCCAAACAAGAAATTTGACGAAAATAAACAGATGGAAGAGGAAAACATTTTTCCCATGACTACCAACGAACAAGCAAAACAAAGTTTGTTTGCCAACGATCATGCCTATGCTCAATTTGATTTTGTGAAGAATGCAGGAATGCCATCCTCAAAATCCGCAACAACGCAAGCATAACGGCTGAATCTAATGCGATCCGATACGATCAAAACAGGGTATGAACGTGCCCCTCACCGCGCCTTACTGAAAGCAACTGGTGTAAAGGACGAAGATTTCCACAAACCTTTTATTGCAGTTGCCAATTCTTACATCGATATCATCCCGGGTCATGTTCACCTGCAAGAATTCGGGCGCCTGGTAAAAGAGACGGTCCGGGCAGCAGGGGGGGTTCCTTTTGAATTCAACACCATTGGTGTGGATGACGGTATCGCGATGGGTCATAGCGGGATGAAGTTTAGCCTGCCATCACGCGAATTGATTGCCGATAGTGTGGAAACCATGCTGCAATCGCATTGTTTTGATGGGGTAATTTTCATCACCAATTGCGATAAAATCGTACCTGGCATGGTGATGGGAGCACTACGGGTCAATATTCCGGCAATATTTGTTTCCGGAGGTGCCATGGCGGCTGGTAAAACGCCGGATGGCAAAGTGGTTGACTTGATCTCGGTTTTTGAAGGTGTTGGTGCATATAAAGCTGGGATTATTGACGAACATGAACTAAAAACCTTGGAAGATTTTGGTTGCCCCACATGCGGTTCCTGTTCAGGATTATTTACAGCTAATTCAATGAATTGTCTGCTGGAAGTATTAGGACTGGCAATGCCATACAATGGTACCATCCTGGCTGTTGATCCAGCGCGTAAAATCCTGGCACAGCATGCAGCTGAACGAATTCTCGAGTTGGTGCAGACAGACCTGTGTCCACGAGCTCTGGTTACCCGCGAAGCGCTCGATGATGCCTTCGCGCTCGATATGGCAATGGGTGGCAGCACCAATACCGTATTGCATACGTTAGCATTTGCCCATGAAGCCCAAATCGACTACCCCCTGGAACGCATCAATCAAATCGCTGACCAGGTACCGCATATTTGTAAAGTCAGTCCCTCTGGAAAATGGCATATTGAGGATGTGCAACGGGCCGGAGGTGTGCCTGCTGTGCTAAAAGAAGTAACGCGCTCAGCATATAAGGTACATGCGGCCCGTCAAACAGTCAGCGGTGCGAGTATTGCTGAAATTGTTGCTGCCAGCGAAAATAAAGATACAGAAGTAATCCGTTCCATTGAGAATGCTCATTCAGCTACCGGTGCTCTGGCTATATTATTTGGTAATTTAGCACCCAAAGGTGCGGTGGTCAAAACTGGTGGTGTGGCAGCTGCCATGCGCAAACACAGCGGTCCTGCCCGTATTTATGAGAGCCAGGATCAGGCACTCGCAGGCATCCTGAATCATGAAGCACAGGCTGGGGATGTGGTGGTGATTCGCTATGAAGGACCTGCTGGAGGACCAGGGATGCAGGAAATGCTCGCGCCTACATCAGCTATCATGGGAATGGGGTTAGGTGATTCTGTGGCTTTGATAACGGATGGGCGTTTTTCCGGTGGTACACGGGGCGCCTGCATCGGTCATGTGAGTCCAGAAGCAGCTGCTGGTGGTCCGATAGCCGCATTGCAAGATGGAGATCTGATTGAAATTGATCTCGATCAACGCACGCTGAATGTTTTGCTCAGTGACGAACAGATCCAGAAACGTTTGGAGAAATTGCCTGTATTTGAAATTCAAACCAATAGTGCCTGGTTGCGACGCTACAGCCGCATGGTTAGCAGTGCAAACCAGGGTGCGGTTTTACTTTAATGGATTTATTGAATTATTCGTTAGGAGAATTATTATGTATTTGACTGGTGCAGAAGTTGTAATGGAAAGTCTGGTGCGGGAAGGTGTGGAAGTTATCTTCGGCTATCCAGGTGGGGCAAATATGCCCATATATGACGCCATGTTGAATTATCCGATTAAACATGTCTTAACGCGTCACGAACAAGGTGCAGCCTTCGCTGCTGATGGATACGCACGTGCTTCCGGCAAGGTAGGGGTAGCCATGGCGACGTCAGGTCCCGGGGCGACCAATCTGGTCACCGGTATCACAACTGCTATGATGGATTCTTCACCGGTCGTCTATATTACCGGACAGGTTGCCTCTTCCTTAATCGGGGGCGATGCTTTTCAAGAAACTGATGTAACCGGAATTACCCTGCCGATCACCAAGCATAATTATCTGGTGACCAGTGCAGACCAACTGGCAGAAACGATCCGTGAAGCGTTTTACATTGCCCGTAGTGGTCGTCCAGGTCCAGTGCTGATTGATATTTGTAAAGACACTCAATTTGAAAAAGTATGGTATGAATATTCAGAAAAAGAAGTTGTTTTACCCGGTTATCAACCGCCGCTTCACGCTTCTAAACAATCTCTGGAAGCAGCCGCCAAACTGATCCAAAACGCCAAGCGGCCAGTTATCCTGGCAGGTCATGGGGTATTGATGTCCGGTGCTATGGGTGAATTGGCTGAATTTGTCGAAAAGACTCAGACCCCGGTTGCGTTAACCCTGTTAGGGTTGGGTGCTTTTCCAGCAGGGCATCCCTATCACCTGGGTATGATGGGCATGCACGGTACCGCTCCAGCTAATTTAGCCATTCAAAATGCTGATCTGGTATTAGCTTTTGGAATGCGTTTTGATGACCGTGTAACAGGTACCTTGCACACCTATGCAACGCGTGCCAGAAAAATACATGTGGATATTGATGCCTCTGAATTTAATAAACATGTAAAAGCGGATGTAACTTTATTGGGAGACTTACGGACGGTATTGGCAGACCTCAATCCCATTGTCACTCAATTGCAACATCCCGATTGGTTGGAGCAAACACAAGGGTGGAAACAGGAAAGTGCACAGCGTGATATTTTGTATTGGGAACAAAATGGGAAATTACATGCAGCGCATGTCATTCATGATTTTTGGAAACAATCGCAGGGAGAGAAGATTGTGACCACCGGTGTCGGTCAACATCAAATGTGGACCGCCCAATACTACGCCCAGGAGAAACCCTATCGTCTGATTACTTCGGGTGGGGCTGGTTCAATGGGTTTTGGCACCCCATCAGCGTTGGGAGCCTGGTTCGCCAACCCGGATAAGGAAGTATGGACGATCGAAGGGGATGGAAGTTTCCAAATGTCACTCAATGAACTGGCCACCTTGAAGCAGGAGAATGCCAACGTCAAGATTTTATTAATAAACAATGGCTTCCTGGGAATGGTACGGCAGTGGCAGGAATTCTTCTTTGATAAACGCTATGCCGCTACCCCGATCACAGGACCTGATTTTGTTAAACTTGCCCAGGCATATGATGTGCCAGCGATCGCTGTTAATCAAAGAGATCAGATTAACGCAGCCCTGGAGATGGCGCATGGCACGTATGGACCGGTTTTAATTGAATTTCAGGTTGAACCTGAGGACTGTGTATACCCGATGGTACCTTCCGGAGCCGCCCTGGATGAAATGCTCCTGCGCCCTACTAAAGTAAAGCTTTGATCTGCAAACCAAAGGATGGAGAAAAATGCAACATACATTAATTGCCAAAGTCGAGAATAAACCTGGCGTGCTGAATCGTATCGCGTCATTATTCCGTCGCCGGAATTTTAACATTGATTCTTTGAACGTTGGGCGTACGGAAAACCCTGAAATATCCCGCATGACGATCGTCCTGGATCACAGCGACCTTGACCCTGTGATGGTCAAGAACAATCTGTACAAATTGGTCAATGTGATTGATGTGCAGGATGTAACCAACCAACCAACGGTCACTCGTGATCTTGCCCTGATCAAAGTTGCAGCCGCCCAGGAAAAGCGACATGAAATCACCAATTTAGCCAGTATATTCCGCGCCAATGTCATCGATGTAGCTTCCGAATCGATCATTATGGAAATTACCGGTACCGTCGATAAAATCGAAAGTTTAATCGAGTTATTACGTCCTTTTGGCATCATTGAGATGGTAACCACCGGACAGGTAGCCATGTTACGCGGAAAAGCGAATGGCTATCATCCCAATGGACATAAAGAAATTTCATCACATGAGCGAGGTATTTAGAATGGCAAATATTTATTATCAAAAAGATGCAAACCGGTCATTAATCCAGTCAAAGAAAGTTGCTGTGGTTGGTTATGGTTCGCAAGGGCATGCTCATAGTTTGAATTTGAAGAATAGTGGTGTGGATGTAGTGGTTGCTCTCCGGGAGGACAGTAAAAGCAAAGCCAAAGCTGAGGCAGATGGATTGACTGTCAAATCGGTGTCAGAGGCTGCCCAATGGGCTGATGTGATCATGATGCTCGCTCCTGACACAAAACAACCAAAAATATACAGGGAAGAAATTGAACCTTACTTAAAAAGTGGCAAGACGCTAATGTTCGCTCATGGATTCAACATCCGCTATGGCACCATTACCCCGCCTGCAAATGTAGATGTCAGCATGATCGCCCCCAAATCTCCCGGGCATCGTGTCAGGGAAACCTATGTTGAAGGTGGCGGGGTTCCTGCATTGCTTGCAGTTCACCAAGATGTCAGCGGTCAGGCAAAGCAACAGGCACTTGCTTATGCTGATGCGCTCGGATCCACGCGCGTAGGGGTTCTGGAAACAACCTTCACGGAAGAAACTGAAACAGATCTTTTTGGGGAGCAGGCAGTTTTATGTGGTGGGGTATCTGAACTGGTTAAAGCTGGTTTTGAAACGCTTGTTACCGCTGGTTATCAACCGGAAATCGCTTATTTTGAATGTTTACACGAATTGAAATTGATCGTCGATCTCATGTACCGTGGCGGATTGAATTTTATGCGTTATTCAGTTTCCGATACTGCTGAAATGGGTGACTATTATGCTGGTCCCCAAGTAATTAATGAAGAGAGCAGACATGTTATGCAGCAATTATTGACCAATATTCAAAATGGTCAATTCGCCAAAGATTGGATTGCAGAAAATGAAGCCGGATTACCAAACTTCAACAAAACTCGTCAACTTGAACAAGAGTCATTGTTGGAGACAGTAGGTGCAAACCTGCGCGATTTGATGCCCTATGTCAACCCGATCAGGGTGAAACCAGGAGAATAAAATGCTGGATCGAACTGTAAGAATTTTTGACACTACCTTACGGGATGGTGAACAATCTCCGGGAGCGTCCTTAACCTCGAACGAAAAACTGGTAATTGCTCGTGCATTAGCAAAGATGAATGTGGATGTGATCGAAGCCGGATTTCCCGCAGCTTCTCCTGATGATCTGGCAGCTGTAAAAAAAATTGCCATGGAAGTGGGTAATTCACAACCAGGACAGAGTCATCATGTACCCATCATCTGTGGCCTGGCGCGTGCTTCGCAAAAAGATATTGATACTGCCTGGGAAGCGGTACAGCATGCCCAAAAACCACGCATTCACACTTTTTTGGCAACCTCACCGATCCATATGAAATATAAACTAAAAATGGAACCGCAAGAAGTTTTAAAGCGTGTGGAGGAAATGGTCTCATACGCTCGATCTCTGTGTACGGATATTGAATTTTCCCCGGAAGATGCTGGCCGCAGTGAAGTACAATTTCTATACCAGGTATTGGATGTCGCTATCAAAGCTGGGGCAACCACACTTAATATTCCTGATACTGTCGGCTATACCATCCCGGAAGAATTTGGTGCCTTGATTGCAGGCATTAAAAAGAATGTCACTGGTATCGAAGATGTAATCCTTTCAGTACATTGCCATGACGATCTTGGGCTGGCAACAGCCAATACTATTGCTGGAATCCAGGCTGGAGCACGCCAGGCTGAAGTCACCATTAACGGAATTGGTGAACGCGCCGGGAACACATCCCTTGAAGAAATCGTGATGGCTTTGCACACCCGTCGTCAGATATTTGCTTTAGAAACAGGTATTGATACTACTCAGTTGTTACGCATTAGCCGCCTGGTTTCCACCTTGACCGGGATTCCTGTACAACCCAATAAAGCCATTGTTGGGGCAAACGCCTTTGCCCATGAAGCTGGCATTCACCAGGACGGGATCCTCAAACATCAAGCAACCTATGAAATCATGCGCCCTGAAATGGTTGGGGAGGTGCAATCGCGTTTGGTGATGGGAAAACATTCTGGAAGGCATGCGCTCAAGAAAAACCTGGAAGCTCTTGGCTTCGAATTAAGCGAATCCGACCTTGAACTGGCTTTTGAACGCTTTAAGAACCTGGCTGATTACAAGAAAAATATCACCGAAGCGGATTTGGAGGCAATCATCTCCGATCAAATATACCAACCATTGGAAGTTTTCAGATTGGAAGGCTTACAGGTCAGCTGTGGAACAATGGGCATGCCGACTGCCACGGTGCGCTTGCGTGATATTCACGGCAATGAATACATCAATGCTGCGCTGGGTAAGGGTCCGGTGGATGCCACGTTTACTGCCATCAATCAGGTGGTGAAAGTTGCCAATACCCTGTTGGAATATAATGTCAGTTCCATTACGGAAGGGATTGATGCGATGGGGCATGTCAGTGTTCGCTTACAAGCTGAGAAAGACGTAGCCTTGCAACGCCAATCTCCTCAAAACAACCAACTATCACAACGCAGCTTTGGAGGTCATGGGGTAGATACCGACATTATTGTAGCCAGTGCCAAATCCTTCCTTTCTGCATTGAACAAGATATTGGTTGCCAGTGGAAAACAATACAAGACACAATCAAAATTAAATGAAAATATCCAACCAATTAAGGATTATTATGAAAACGTCGCAGCCTGAGGCATTAACCTTATTGGATAAGATCTGGAACGAACATGTCGTTGTACAGGAACCAGATGCTCCAGCCTTGCTTTATATTGATCTGCATCTTGTACACGAAGTAACCTCACCACAGGCATTTGCTGGGTTACGTGAACGCGGATTAAAGGTTCGTCAGCCGCAGCGCACTTGTGCTACCATGGATCATTCCACGCCAACATTCAATATTGACCAACCACAGTCTTTGGATGCCATGGCACGCGTACAGTTGCAACAATTACGCGATAATTGTGAGGAACATGGTATTAATCTGCACGAATTGGGCAGTGAGACTCACGGAATTGTGCATGTCATTGCTCCTGAATTGGGGTTGGTAACCCCCGGCATGACGATTGTGTGTGGCGATAGCCACACTGCCACACATGGTGCTTTTGGCTGTCTGGCTTTTGGAATTGGCACCAGCGAAGTCGAACATGTGCTGGCAAGCCAATGCTTGCTGCAGAATAAACCCAAATCGTACGAGGTACGTGTGGAAGGAGACCTTCCCTTTGGGGTGAGTGCAAAAGATATTATCCTTGCCCTGATCGCCAAAATCGGTACGGAGGGCGGAACCGGACATGTTTTTGAATTTACCGGTTCAACCATTCGTGCTCTTAACATGGAAGAAAGGATGACGATTTGCAACATGTCAATTGAAGCTGGCGCGCGCGCTGGGATGATAACCCCTGACGAGACCACCTTTGCCTATTTGAAGGAATGTCCAAATACCTCTCAGGGTATTGTTTGGGAAAAACAACTTGATCGTTGGAAAACCTATAAAAGCGACCAGAAAGCCGTCTATGATCAGCATGTGTTAATTGATGCCACCCAACTCCAACCGATGGTGACCTATGGTACCAATCCAGGAATGGGCATCTTTATCAATGAAATAATCCCACAACCCTTACAAGAAACCAACCCTGAAAAACAACAATCTTTACAGAAAGCGCTTATATATATGGATCTGGACCCCGATTCCCCGATCGAGGGTCATCCAATCGATGTTGTCTTTTTGGGGAGCTGTACGAATTCCCGCATCAGCGACCTGCGAATTGCTGCCAAACTCCTCCGTGGGCGGAAAATTGCGGAAGGTGTGCGTATGTTAGTTGTGCCAGGCTCACAACTGGTCAAACGCCAGGCTGAAGCGGAAGGCCTTGACCGAATCTTCATGGCTGCCGGTGCTGAATGGCGTGAAGCCGGATGTTCAATGTGTATTGCCATGAATGGTGATCAACTTCAACCCGGAGAATACGCCATCAGTACCAGCAATCGCAATTTTGAAGGCCGCCAGGGAAAAGGTGGACGTACCTTTTTGGCATCCCCATTGACAGCTGCAGCCAGTGGAATAACCGGTGTCATTACTGATCCCAGAAAGTTGATGGGCGGGTAAAATGCAGACATTTAATCAAATTACTTCACGGGTACTGCCATTACCGATCAATAATATTGATACGGATCAAATCATTCCGGCGCGGTACTTAAAGGCGATCGATAAGAACAGCGTAGCAGCAGGTTTGTTTGCTGATTGGCGTTATCTTCCTGATGGTAGTCCAAATCCGGAATTTGTGATTAATAACCCCCTTTATATCGGAGCGCAAATTCTGCTGGCAGGGAATAATTTCGGAAGCGGTTCCTCACGCGAGCATGCGCCATGGGCATTGATTGGTAGCGGATTTCGTTGTGTCATCAGTACCGGATTTGCGGATATTTTTAACAATAATGCTCTTAAAAATGGTCTCTTACCACTTACGATCACGGAAATGCAATTTAACCAATTATTAACCATAGTACAGGAATACCCATTTACTCAAGTCACCATCAATCTACTGGATCAAACCATATCGATTAATGCGGAATGGGCATTCTCTTTTGAAATTAATGCTTTTGCAAAGAAATGTTTGTTAAGTGGTATTGACCAATTGGATTATATTTTTCTCTTTGAAGAGGAAATTATTCAATTTGAACATCAGCGGATTCAATGAACCTGGTAGTTGGATAAATTACAACAGACCTTTGGTTCACCCCAAAGGTTTTGTTTGTCAATGAAAGGTAGGAGATTATGCAAAGACCAATCACAATTTATGATACGACCTTACGAGATGGTACGCAACGCGAAAACTTATGGCTTTCCTGTGATGATAAATTACGTATTGCGCAGAAACTGAATGATTTAGGTGTGCATTATATAGAGGGAGGCTGGCCTGGATCCAATCCAAAGGATATTGAATTCTTTCAACGGCTGGATGAGTTATCCCTGACCAGTGCCAAGGTAGCCGCGTTTGGTTCCACTTGTCGTGCGAATTCTGACCCGGCACATGATACCAATATTCAGGAATTGATTAACGCCAACACGCCTGTCTGTACTATTTTTGGCAAATCTTGGACGCTCCATGTTACAGATGTATTAAAAACTTCACTGGAAGAAAATGAGCGTATAGTTTTTGAAAGTGTAAATTACCTTAAGCAGCAACAAAAAATTGTCTTTTATGACGCGGAACATTTCTTCGATGGATATAAAGCAAACCCAGATTATGCTTTAAGAACTTTGGCGGCAGCGCAACGCGGTGGTGCTGATGCGCTGATATTGTGTGATACCAACGGTGGCTGCCTGCCAGACGAAATCGCCGAGATTGTTAAAATTGTTAATTCTGCATTTCCGAATACTGAAATTGGTATCCATGCCCACAATGATGGAGAGTGTGCAGTTGCTAATTCGCTCATGGCGGTAACTCATGGTGCAACCCATATCCAGGGTACGATCAATGGCTATGGCGAACGTTGTGGCAATGCTAATCTGTGTAGCATTATTCCAAACCTGGAATTAAAGCTCAATCAACCTTGTTTATCACCCGGCAAACTGGAACAGTTATATGAAGTTTCGCATTTTGTGTCCGAAATTGCCAATTTGTCACCTTCCCAGCACGATGCTTACGTTGGCTCCAGTGCATTTGCCCATAAAGCCGGGGTGCATGTTGCAGCTTTACAACGTAATATTCATAGCTATCAGCACATAGATCCAGCACTCGTGGGTAATCAAATGCGAACTGTGGTCAGTGAACTTTCCGGAAGGGGGAATTTACTGATCAAGGCGGCTGAATTTGAAATTGTAGGAACCGAAAAAGAGGAAATGGTAAAGGTTCTGGAGAGTATTAAACTGCTTGAATCGCATGGATTTTCCTTTGAATCAGCAGAAGCTTCAGTTGCTCTGATGCTGCATCGTCGAAAAAAGGACTATCAGCCGCCTTTTGAACTGGTTGATTTCTTTGCAACCGTCGAGCACCGCTCCGGGCGCGGTATGGTAGTTGAAGCCATGGTGAAGATAAAAGTGAACGGGCAAACAATCCATACCATTGCTGAAGGAAATGGTCCGGTCAATGCGCTGGATCTTGCTTTGCGTAAAGCGCTTACACCGCTGTACCCGCAATTGAATACTTTTCATCTTACCGACTACAAGGTCAGAATTATTGACGGCAATAACGCAACTGCTGCCATAACCCGGGTTTTATTGGATACCCAAAATGGACACCGCCGTTGGAGCACGGTTGGAGCAAGCGCGAATATTATTGAAGCCAGTTGGATGGCGCTGGCTGATAGTATTGAATATGGATTAATAACCGCATGAAAGCTAACCTCGTTTTTCTCCCCGGGGATGGAATTGGCCCCGAAATTGTTGCGGTGACCGCAGAAATATTGTCTTTTATAGCACAAAGATGCGCACACCAATTTAATATGAATTTCCAGTTGTTTGGTGGTTGTGCAATTGATGCTTGTGGTGAACCATTACCCCATGAAACTCTGGACGCTTGTCTGGCAGCGGATGCAGTTCTTCTAGGGGCTGTCGGTGGACCAAAATGGGATCATGGCGGTCCACGTCCTGAATCTGGGTTGTTAGGACTGCGTAAAAAAATGCAATTATTTGCCAATCTGCGCCCCATCCAACCACATCCTGATTTGATTTCCACTTCTCCTTTGCGTCCGGAAAGGTTGCAGGATGTGGACTTTATGGTTGTACGTGAATTAACCGGAGGAATTTATTTTGGCGAACCGAAAGGACGCAAAATGGTCGATGGTTTGGAGACTGCCTTTGATACGATGATTTATAACACAGCCGAAGTGGAACGGGTTACCCGCTTTGCTTTTGAATTGGCACGCACCCGCAAAGGCAAGCTTACTTCAGTGGATAAATCGAATGTTCTGGAAAGCTCACGTTTGTGGCGGGAGACGGTTAACCGTGTTGCTGGTGATTACCAGGAAGTAGTTTTGGACCATTTGCTGGTGGATGCGGCTGCCATGCATCTTATCACCCGACCGGCGAGTTTTGATGTGATCGTCACCAGCAATTTGTTTGGTGATATTTTGACGGATGAAGCTTCGGTTATCACCGGGTCTATTGGAAATCTACCATCCGCTTCGATCGGCAGTGAAAAGAATGATCTGGGTTTTCCGCGTGGATTGTATGAGCCGATCCATGGCTCCGCCCCGGATATTGCCGGGAAGGGGATCGCCAATCCGGTTGGCACATTACTCTCGGCAGCATTCCTGCTGCGTTTCTCTCTTGGTTTGGAAAAGGAAGCCCAATGGATCGAAAAAGCGGTTGATCTGACGCTTAAAGCTGGACATCGCACAGCCGATATCGTTGCTGAGGGTAGTCGTCCCCTGAACACAATCCAATTTAAAGAAAAACTACTGGAGCAACTGAACCAATTGCTTTGCTATCACCTATCGGCTGACCAGATTCCGACGATATCACAAAATAACTCTTTCAACTGATATTCACGATTCGGCAGCTTGCACTTTCCCGGTTATAAAAACCTTCAAAGTAGGAGTAAACAATGAAATCGGATTATATTTGGATGAACGGAAAACTGGTTCCTTTCGCTGAGGCGCAAGTGCATGTGCTTGCACCGGGGCTGCATTACGGTCTAGGAGTATTTGAAGGCATTCGCTGCTATGATACCCAACAGGGTCCAGCTGTATTCCGGCTTTTTGAACATATCGAACGTTTTGAAGATTCAGCCTTAGCGTTGGGTTTGATGGAAATGCCATATAGCGTTGATGCATTAGTAACAGCAGTTAAGCAAACAATACGTGCGAACGGCTTTAGATCTTGTTATATTCGCCCATTGTTATATATGGCAAGTGGTCCCTTAGCGCTAAATCTGGACGCTCAACAAGCTGGGGTAAGTATTTCAGCTTGGGAATGGGCTTCTTTATTGGGAGATGAAGGTGTGCAGAATGGTGTTCGCCTGATGGTTTCTTCTTTTACCCGTTTACATCCCAATGTAAACCTCACTAAAGCCAAAATTTCTGGCAACTACGTAAATTCGGCGATAGCAAAAACACTCGCTGTTCGGCATGGGTTTGATGAGGCTGTCATGCTAGATCCTAACGGATTGGTGGCAGAATGTAGTGGAGAAAACTTATTTCTGGTACGGAAAGGAAAAATCTACACTCCTTCAACCGCCACTATTCTCGAGGGGTTCACCCGTGATACCTTGATCACCCTGGCTTGCGATGCTGGCATCGAGGTTATTGAAGGCCCAATTTCACGTGACCAACTCTATATTGCAGATGAGATTTTTGTGTGTGGTACGGCAGCTGAAGTAGTACCAGTCACGGAGGTGGATTTCCGCAAAACAGGTACCGGGAAAATCGGCCCGATCACCAGCCAATTACAGCAAGCATTTCAGTCAGTTATTCGCGGAGAAAGTAGTCGTTCAAACGAATGGCTTGATCCGGTAAATTAAGCCAGACTCCCACCGATTTCCAAACTATGGTAACTCCTCCTGTTTAGCAAATTAATCACGCTTATCAGTTTTATTTTGCCAGGATTTTGATAGAATTTAACAAGACAGTTTACCAATTGTCAGTTTTTTCCTATTTAATTACGTCCTAATATAGTTATGATTCAGGGTTCTCCTGAGGAAAGAGGAAAGTTATCATGAAAGTACTCTTTATTGGCGGTAGTGGGAATATCAGCACCAGTGTTTCGCGCATGGCGGTGGAACGCGGGATCGAGCTGACCCTGCTCAACCGCGGCAAGACGACTGTAGATATCCCGGGAGTGCGCTGGTTGACCGCTGACTTTCATGATCTGGCACAGACGCAGAATGTGCTGGCAAACGAGTACTTCGATGTGGTCGTGGATTGGATCGCTTACACTCCGCATGATATTGAGCGAGACATGGCACTCTTTGCGGGCAAGACTGGACAATTCGTCTTCATCAGCTCAGCATCTGCGTATCAGAAACCACCCAGTAGTGTGATCATCCGCGAGTCGACACCGCTGCACAACCCGTATTGGGAATACTCGCGCAATAAGATCGCCTGCGAGGAGTTGCTCTTACGGGCATATCGCGAACAGGGTTACCCGATGACGATCGTGCGGCCCTCGCACACCTATGACAAATTCTTTCCAATCGCAGTTGGTGACTGGGACAAATTCACCATTGTAGAGAGGATACGCAAAGGCTTACCGATCATCGTGCATGGAGATGGCACTTCATTATGGGCAGTCACACATGCCGAGGATTTTGCTGTCGGTTTTCTAGGCTTGCTCGGGCATCCCGGCGCGCTTGGGCAGGCATTCCACATCACTTCGGATGAGCGTTTGACCTGGAACAATATCTACCAGGCAATTGGTGCAGCTGCCGGGGTGGAACCGAAGATCGTCCACATCGCATCTGACTTTATCGTCAAGGTTGCACCTGAGAATCTGGGATCGCTGATTGGCGACAAAAGCTGGAGCGTGATTTTTGATAATAGCAAGATCAAATCCTATGTACCGGAATACCAGGCGGTGATACCTTTTCATCAGGGGATCAAACGTACCCTGGCTCAATTTGAAGCGAATCCGCAGCGTATGCAGGTTTTGGAAGCGGATCATGCCGAGATCGATCGGATTTTGAAAGCTTATGGAGTTGAAATCTGAAATCGAAAGATTAAGAATTTATTTGGAGGAGGGCAACATGCAGGAAAAGAAGTGGCGTTGGATTGATCATTTTGGCATCAATGCCTATTGGTTGGGGATTAATATTGCCAGCGGTGTGATTACTCCTTTGCTGCTTCCCTATCTGGTTTTGCTCTTCATGCCTGAGGAGCAGAAGAACACTTATCTGGCGAATGTGCGCGTGATCGGACTGGCGGTGGCGATGCTGGTGCAGCCTCTGGCAGGCATGCTCAGTGACCGTAACACTTCAAAGTTTGGCCGTCGCAGACCCTTCATCTTTGTTGGCACGATTGGCAACATCATATTTCTTTCGCTGATCGGGATGACCCCGTTACTGATGAACAGTTCCTCTCAGGGTGTCTTCCAGACCAGCACGGGCTTTACCACTGCCTATATTGGTTTGCTGATCGGGATTGTCCTGCTGCAGATTTCCTCGAACATTTCACATGGTGCTTTGCAGGGTGTAATCCCTGATCTGGTACCTGATAATCAACGTGGACGTTCATCAGGGGTCAAGGCAGTTTTGGAATTATTACCAGTTTTCCTGGTGCTTTTTATTGGCCCACTGGTGGATAAGGGACTGGTCGGGCTTGTGGTTGCGATCATTGCCGCAGGCTTTTTGGTCACCATGGTGATTACGCTGCTGTCTGCCAAAGAAACCCCGCTGACCGAAAAACTGACCGAAAGCATTCGTGAACCCTTCCTGCGGTTGGTGGCTCTGACGGCCATCTTTGTGGGTGTCACCCGCATTGCGTTGTGGTTAGTCTCAGCCAGCGGCAATTTCCTGGGAGCACGCGGTACGAGTGTTGAATTGCAGGTGGCTCTGGTAGGACTGGCAGGTCTGATTGCGATGGCTGGTTCGATCTTCATCGGCGTTTATTTTGGTGCCTGGGTGGGGATTGGCAAGGAAGCCCGTTCACAAACATCCTTCATCTGGTGGGTGGTCAATCGTTTAATGTTTCTGGCAGCAGTTGGTTCGATTCAAGGTTTTGCACAGTATTTCCTGCGGGATGTTTTACAGATTCCAAATGCTGCCACCATGACAACCGTTTTGCTGGCAGTGGTGGCACTCTTTCTGATGCCATCCGCAATTTTTGGTGGCAATCTGGCAGACAGACTGGGAAAGAAGAAGCTTGTGCGCTATGCCGGGTTGATCGCTGCGACGGGCACACTAATCCTGCTCTTCTCGCGTAATATGCCGATGGTGATCCTGAGTGGGTGTGTGATCGGATTGGGTACTGGCACCTTCATGGCTTCCAACTGGGCACTGGGGACGGATCTGGTGCCTAAAGCGCAGGCAGGAAAATATCTGGGCATCTCCAACCTGGCTGGGGCTGGTGCCGGGATCGTTGGTGCCGGGATTGGTGGTCCCATGGCGGATTTTTTCAATAAGCTGCAACCCGGGTTGGGGTATCTGGTGATTTTTGCAATTTATGGGTTGTTGTTCCTTATCTCGGCGGTGACATTGGTAAAGGTTAAGGTAGAAAGATAAATGTTGTAGGGGCGGGTTCTGAACCCGCCCCTACGCTTGAAAAATTTCTAAATGGGAAATTGTACGTTCCGAACCCGCCGCTACACAACAAATAATTTATCCATTTTCCACATCATAGGGTTGTTTTGGATGTATTCGACAATCTGATCATATGATTCCTTAGTTCGGATAATGTGTTCATAATAATTTCGTTGCCAGACAGAGATTCCTGGTGTTTTTCGTTCCCGATTAATTCTCCGGGCAGAAAATGTTTTCAATTGTCGAACTATTTCAGATAAAGGAGCATGGTCTGTAGGGGCGGGTTCCAAACCCGCCACCACATCGTGATATTTGAAATTTGATGGGATAAAATCATCCCATTCGGTATCAAGATCAACGATATGAATGATTCCATGAAAATGATTGGGCATGATCACAAAATCACCTAATTTGATCCCTTTATAATGATTAATTAAATCATTCCATGTGAAAAGGAGGATTTCACCAAATGAATTGAGGTTCATTTTTTCATGTTCAGTTTGGTTGGATTCCAATGAATGGATCAAAGGTCGATTCGTAGGGGCGGGTTCCGAACCCGCCCCTACAAAGTGATCAATATCTCCAAATAATTTTTTATGGTTGTGGGTGCAAATTGTAACAAAATAAGACCCAGGTTGAGAATAGTCATAATCTTTTAATCGGATAGAATGTCGGTGATGTTTGGTAGTGTAGAAAGGCATGAATGGTTTCCAATATTGAATTTATTGATTTAATTTTATTGCTGATTATAGGGTCAATGATTGGATCAAAGGTCAATTCGAAAGGGCGGGTTCCGAACCCGCCCCTACAGTTATATATACAGATCGCGCTTGTTGTACGCCCAATAGGCAGCGATAAGGCTGACGACTATGATGGCTACCGAGACTATTAAATAAGTTCCGTTCAATTGTCCGGAACGGAAGATTTCCCCGGCATCATAATAATGGAAAGGGGTGAAATGTTTGAGAAATTCAAATTTCTCGTTCATTCCGGCAACAATTGAGATGAAGTAGGTTGCCAGGATGACTCCAACAGCTGTGGAGCCAGAGCTTTTGTATTTTTTCAAAGCACAGCCGAGCAACAAACCAATCGCCAGGAAGATTAGTTCAATCATAAACATTGCCTGCATTTCGAGCGCAAGAAAGTCAAAAAAGGCCTGATCTGGATTGTACGATTGTACAGCTACAATGGATATACCCCAGGTAATCAGCACGAAGGCAATGCAGTTGACCAGGGCAGCCAACGCTTTGGCAGTGACAACCCGGTTGCGTGATACCGGCAGCACTAATGAAAACTCGACAGTTTTGTCACGTTCTTCTTTGGAAATGATGTCGCTACCCCACATCGCCGCCGCAATGGCACCCATTAATCCAAAATAGAGGAACATAATTCCGTAGAATCCGATCAAGGTGGTCAGATTGAATGCACGCATATTCATGGCATCCATGACTTGTGGCGGCATGGTATCCAGAATTTTTAACATCTCGGGGTCGCCGGCAAAAGCCGAAAATTTTGAGACGGCAATCATGATCAATAAAACAATAATGAAGCTCCAGATGATCAGTGATTTAAAATTGGCTTTCAGTTCACGAAAAAAGATGTTCACGCTGCCTCCTTATGAAACCGCATGGATATCACGGCGTTTATACAACCAATAACTGGCTGCCAGCGATACCAAAATGATAAAAACATTGATAAGCACCAGGGGGGTATTGTAAGCACCGTTTTCGATGATAAAAGCTGGTTCGAAGTGTTTGAAGGGAGTGATAAGCTCTAATTTGACATCCCCAAACACACCACTGAAGGCACTTAATACATAAGCACCGAATGCCAATCCCAGGGAGTATGGAGTTACACTGCGTATGCGTTTGACCAGCAGGGAAATAACCAGCCCTACACTGAAAAAGAAGAGCTGGAATATGACAACACTGAAGAGCAACAGCAGCATCGTTGGCATATCGTAATCACGTCCTTCACCGAAAATGGAGATGGCAGTGAAAAGACTAATCCAAAAAACCAGATCGGTGAGCAGCATGCTGGATATCGCTGCCAGTATTTTGCTGGTTAGAATCTTCATCCGGCTGACTGGTCTGGTGAGAAGGAAATCTGCTGTCATTTCATTTTCTTCAATCGAGACCAGGCCGAAACCAAAGTTACCAGCCTGGATTGCCAGACAGAGTTGAATGAATAAAAAATAGAAACTGATATAGCCCAGAATGGTTGCATAATTCAGATTGTCCATTCCAAAAGCGATCAATAATTCTTTTGGAAACTTAGCCAACATTTCGGTCATCATTTCAGCCTGGTCTGCAAAAACAGTAAAAAAGGAGAAGAATACAAAAACCAATGCTGCCACAGACAATGACCATGTAATCACCGATTTTATACGGATGAGAAACTCATGTTTGTAAATGTTTATGTTCATATTCTGCGCCTATTCATAGTAGTGCATGAAGATTTCTTCCAGTGTCGGTTCCTCAATCGTCAAATCGGTGATCTGAATACCGTTGATTTTTTCCACCACCGTGTTGATATCACCTTTGAAGAAGAAATTCAGCGATCCATTTTCGATTTGCACATTGGTCACACCTGGCAGATCAAAGAATTGTGGATCCAGTCCATCTGCTGTTACACTAATTTTTTTGTAATTGTTCTGTTGAAGGCTGCGAATATTGGAAATCTCCACCATGCTGCCTTCGCGGATGATACCGACACGGTTGCACAGACGCTGTACTTCCCCCAAAATGTGAGAGGAGAAGAAAACGGTGACGCCACGTGCGTTTTCCTTGCGGATCAGGTCAAAGAACTTGCGCTGCATGAGGGGGTCGAGGCCGCTGGTAGGTTCATCCAGGAAGAGTAGCTTCGGGCTGTGCAGCAGACCCTGGACAATCCCGACCTTCTTCTTATTACCATAGGATAAATCGCTGATGCGGCGGTTCATCTCAAGTTCCATCGTTTCAGATAATTCTTTCATTCGATCAGTGAAGTCGCCTTCAAAGAAACTGGCGGAGTACTTGAGCAGGTCAATGACCTTCATGCCTTCGTAGTAAAAGACTTCCGAGGGAAGGTAACCGATCGTACGCCGGATCTCAGGCCCGAATTTAGTTACGTCCTTACCAAAAACCGTCGCACTGCCACTGCTGGGGTGGATCAGCGATAGAAGCAAGCGGATGGTGGTGGATTTACCGGCACCATTTGGCCCGATAAAGCCAAAAATTTCGCCTTCTTCCACATTAAATGAAACATCCACAATCCCGCGAGACTTACCGTAAAACTTGGTCAGATGGGAAACCTCAATAATGCTCATAGAAACTCCTTTGAATTAAATAACACCCCGTAGTCAGTTGGATTTTTGCCCATCTGGACCCTAAAGGTGCCATTAAGAAATTCGATAAATCGAAGAAATTTTTGTATATGAAGTGTATATTCAAATTTCCCGGTTGTCAATAAAAAAATAATTAAATCGCCCGAAAATTGGGTGGCTGATGAAAATCCACATAAAGAATAAATAAAAATTGTAAGGAGGGACTGTCGAATCTGTTAATTTCAGTAGATCACATCTATGGTATAAACAGGTTACATCTTAAAAAAGGAAACAATCCAAATGCAAATCATTGAACAACTAAAAAACTGGAATCCCGCGCTGCGTGTGCGCCGTAATCATGCTCTTGAACACGCGACATTACAAATCCTGGCAGAGAAAAAGTATCCACACCGGCTGAGCGGTCTATCGGATACGCGTGGCTTCTGGGTGTTTGGCGAGATTGATCCAGAAAGACTGATCGAAGCGGCAGAAGAAGCCCGAAAGCGTTTGAATAAGGGTGAATACAGCCTAGCCATCCACCCAAATTGCGGCACTAATTATGTTGCTGCTGGATTTGTAGGCGGATTTTTCGCCTGGTTGGCGATGCTGGGTGTCAAGAAGACCTGGGGCGATCGCTTTGACCGTTTGGGCAATGTGATCACACTGGTGACATTAGGGATGATTGTTGCGCAACCATTGGGACCAAAGCTTCAACAGGCAGTAACCACAGAAGCACGATTAGGTGAACTCAAGGTGGTGGAAGTGCGGCGTGTCAACGAGCAGGGGATGCCAACGCACCGTGTGTTGACCAAAGGATAACCTGAGACCTGATGTTTGCTGCACCTGTTTCCTCTGCTGTTCCTGGATCAGCTTCGCAAATTAAACCACGAGTTTATATTTTCTTTGGCAATGATGAATTGGCCATGCACAAGCTCGTTCAGTCCATGCTGGATAAGGTCATGGATTCTGCCATGGGGGATATGAATATCAGCCGCTTTCAGGAAAACCCGCGGGTGGAAGAGGTGCGCGATGCTGCTTATGTAATGCCGTTATTCAGTGACCGCCGCCTGGTGCTGGTGACGAATGCGATGGATTGGGTCAAGGGCAACCGAAACAAGGATGCGATCCTTAAACTGATTGAAGGCTTACCATCCAGTACTGCCCTGATCATTCAGCTAATCCTCGAGATGGATCGCGGTAACTGGAAAGAATTCGGTCAGGCACACTGGCTGCGGAAATGGGTGAAAGAGCAACACGCTGGTTTTGTTTTTCAAAAAGAATGCAATCTGCCTGGTGTGAACCAAATGCCGGGGTTGATCATGAAAGAAGCGTTAGAGAAAAAAGGTGAATTCAGCCTGGAAGCAGCGCAGGAATTAGCCCGGGCTATCAGTAATGATACGTTACTGGCCAGCCTTGAAATAGATAAATTACTGACCTATGTAGATTATCAACGTCCGGTGACAGCTGAGGATGTGCGCTTGCTGACACCGGATGTTTCTCCAACCAGTATTTTTGACATGGTAGATGCGGTGGGCGAAAGGAAGATCGCAAAGGCGGCCCAATTATTGCATCGATTATTGGAGTCGGAGATGCCGATTCCATTGTTTGGTATGATCATTCGCCAGTTCCGTTTGTTGTTAATGGCACGCGAAGTGATCGACCAGGGTGGTCGCAAACCACAGATCGAAAAAACCCTCAAGGTTCATCCTTTTGTGGCTGAAAAACTTGAAAAGCAAGCTATATTATTTGAAATGATCCAATTAAAAGAAATTTATCATCGCTTATTAATCACCGATGAAAATATGAAAACTGGAAAAATGGACTCCAAAATAGCCATAGAAATGTTTGTAAGCGAACTATCGACTGTTTGATCAGGCACTAATCTTGCAACGTAATGGTGATCAATACCCTTAATTCATGAAACAGGTTTAAAAGGTTCAATAAAAAGAACACAAACTAAATTAAGGAAGCCTGTTTTACGAGATCATAAAGGATGGATCAAATGCAAAAATGGCGCTGGTTATTAACAACATTATTACTGTTCAGTTTCTTGGCCGGGATTAAACCCATTCAATCTGTCGCTGCTCCCCCTCCTCCTTCTACGGAAGAACAGGAATTTGACAGCATGCCCGAACCGAAAGAGTTTGATGCTGATCTTGTTCAGGCATTGGAAAGCAGATTGCAGCAAATAGCATTGGCAAAATCGGAAGTGCTGGCATTTGTGTTGTTTCAACCGTATATTGATCATGTTGTTTATTCTGAAGATGGTATAACCGCACTGCTTTGGCTGGGATTACGTGATCCAGAAACCGGTGAAGTGATTGAAACCGAACCAGGTCTGGCAATTGCCAGAGTTGACAGTATGCAAAAAGCGCTCGATGGAACCAGTAAATGGGATATTTCCATGCAAGCTGATATGGACTGGACAGATCAGTTCTCTGCATTGCCAGCTGATCTGATGAGCGAAGAACTTCAGATGCGTTTTTCAGAAGAACCTTTGGCTGAAACCAAAAGTGTCCAGGTTTACCGTGGGTATAAACTTCCCTGGGCAGGTGGTGTAGCGAACCGAATCACAGGTAGTATTGGACATTTTTTAATTTACAATTCCTGTTCTGAAACTTCCTGCCGGTACGCATACGATTTCTCCAGCCGAACTTCTACCACACCGGCAACCATGTTTCCCCTTTTGGCATCCAAAGGTGGCACTGTTTTCCGATGGCGGGATAGCCAACCCAACAATGATCCAACCTCGCCTGGAAATTATATTGTTTTAAGGGACGAATCAACCGATCCGATCACCTATCAACTATATTTACACATGGCACAAAACACCATACCGTCTGCCTTGAAAATAGTCGGCGCGCCGGTTTTACAAGGTCAATTTATCGGGAATGTGGATGATACTGGCTACAGCACCGGTCACCATCTACATTTCCATGTTCACACCAATCCTCTTTCCTATTGGGGTAATTCTGTCGATATTCGATTTGATGATGTGGACACCAATGATGGCACACCCCGCACCTGTGAAGAAGTTGACCGATTTCCCAATTATGGCACCCAATGTCATCGAGCCATTACTGGTGTTCGTGAAGTCAATCAATATACATCCGGTAACTTTGGTGCATTTCCACCAACAGGCGATTTGATCATGCCTTCCCATGGAGATGTGATCAATGTCACCTCTGTGCTGGTTGGCGGCTGGGCGAACGATGATCTGGGCATCGCAAAAGCACAAATCATCGCGCGACCTAGAGGTGGAGAATGGAAAGATGTTGGTCCTGCCATGTCGGGAAATTCATACATGACCGAACTCAATCTGTGTGATGCCAGTCTGCCGAATGGGCCAATTGATCTGGCGGTACGAATAATCGACATGGAAGGCAATCAAATCACCACTGTTTCCAAATTACGTACGATTGTTAATAACGCCCCCTGTTCTAAATTACCACCGCCCACTTGTAATCCAGGTGATAGTCAAGTAGCTCTGTTCACTAAAATCGATTACCAGGGCACCTGTAAACTATATGGGGTCGGCGATTATCCAACCAGTAATATGGGTGTTGGATTTGACAACACTGTTCAATCCATCCTGGTCGGTAATAATGTTCGAGCAATCCTATATGATCGTGATCAAGGTGGCTGGGCTTCTGCTTCGCCAACACGGTCAGAGAGCTTTGAAGCTAATGATCCCAACTTGTTTGATAACCGCATCAATTTGAATATGGCTTCATCCATGCAGGTTCAAGCCCGTACAATGAAACCATTCACTCCTGTAATTTCCACAATATTTAATGATACAAACCGCAACACTGATATTGGCGGATTATCATCCAGTGAATCATACATAATTGATTATTTTGTACGTGGTGCTATAGAATTCCGGGCTGAATTGACCGGACCGAAGAGCCTAAGTTTGCCCTGGACGAAAGAGGTAGGTTGGTCGGTGGGTTCATTACCAGCCGGTAATTATACTGTCACTGTCTGGGGGCGAAATTCTGCTGGAGAAAGTGCTGCTGCCAGTAAGAGTTTTATAGTGACAGCGGTCAGTTTACCAACTGCACCTGCGGTAAACGTACCGGTGACTTTCGATTTTGAATCAGGTACTCAGAATTGGTCAGGGGTACCGATGTGGTATCACACTGCTTCACCAAAAGGATTGAATAAATCGAAAGTGTGGTTATTCAATGATAATTACCCTGGATCACCTTCGGTAAGTAATAATCTCGGTGATCCCACCATCGGCGGTGGTGATCTCACATCACCTGTAATAATCATTCCCTCTACCGGCACCAATTATCTGCGCTTTGATTATTATTACCAGGCTGAAAACTTCTTTACCTTTTATGATCAACGCTGGGTGCAAATCTCGGTCAATGATGGACCCTTCAACAATGTGATGCAGCTTTCACTGGATGCTGAAGAAGCATGGTTGACCAGCCCGGCCATAGATCTCTCAGCTTATAAAGGCAAGACCATCCGAATCCGGTTCCATATGGATATTGTTGACCCCTTCTTTAATGATGGCTTTGGTTGGATGGTGGATAATGTACGGGTTACCAGTGAGGCACCCATCACCTGTGAAAACAACACTGAACCGAACAACAATTTTGCACAGGCGATGGGTTTCCCGGCTAATGGTGAAGTTTTCTCCAAGATCTGCCCGCAGGGCGATCTGGACTACTATAAATTCACCGGATTTGCTGGCGAAGAAGTTGAGCTTGACATTGATGCCATGGCATTTGGTTCAGAACTGGATCCATATCTTTTGTTTTATGACAGCAAAGGAAACTTACTTGCCGAGAATGATGACGTGATTTACACTGTCGAACGTGATTCTTATATCAAATATACCCTGCCTTATTCCGGAGAGTATTATGTTTTGGTAAAAGCCTGGGATCATCCACGTGCGGGTGGAAATAATTATTTCTATACATTGCGATTCAAAAGATCCGGTGATTTCACCCCGCCACTGGTTACTTTAACCTGGCCGGCGACAGACTTGATCCCTCAGAAAGCATTCTATCTTAAAGCGGATGCCACCGATCTGGGAGTTGGGAATCAGACAGGTGTCAGTCGGGTGGATTTCTATTTCAGAGCATCAAATCTGGCTAGCAGCTCCTGGGTGCTGTTGGGCTCGGACACCAATGGCAGTGATGGTTGGTCAGCTTTGTTTGACCCGACGAAATACACAAATGTTCTGAATGGCATGTTATATGTTCAGGCATTTGACGGGGCAGGAAACCAAAATGGAGTATTGAGATTTATCAATGGCTATGATCTGTCAGTGCCATCAACATCACTTGCACCAATTTCTTCTCCGCGCGCAACGACTTACATTCCATTGCGATGGACGACCAATGTACCAATCAGTTCTATTAATTATTATGACCTGCAATACCAGGTGAATGGTGGTGCCTGGCAGGATCTTCAACTGCGGATCCCTGGCGCTCAACCCTTTTACGATTTTCTGGGAGAAATGGGTAAGAGTTATGACTTTCGCGTTCGATCGGTTGATAATAGCAACAATGTGGAGCCATATTCGGACGGTACCAAGTCGGTGGTCGTGATAATGACTTGTTCAGCGGATTCCTATGAATCGAACAACACCTCCGGAACAGCCACAGCAGTCACGATTAATAGTACCCAACAACACAATTTCTGTGCAACCAATGATGTGGATTGGGTCAAAATGCCAGTCGAAGGCGGGAATCCTTACATGGTGTTCGTTAGTTCCCGTGGCGGAGGTGCCTCTATGAAGGTTGAGGTATTCAAGAACAACGGCACTATCCTGGTGCAGACCTATCCAGCTACAGTCTTTGGTCAATCTCAGGTGGTCACTTTTGAAGCAGCGTCCAACGACACTTATTATTTGAAAATCACCCCGATCAACCCTATGTTAGCTGGGAATGATGTTAAATATACCGTTTGGTACGATAAAGGAACACCCTATATTATTTACATGCCAGTGATTAACAACTAGAAATAACCAGATATTTCGCAAACACCCTGCAGGAACCAGCGCCTTGCAGGGTGTTTTAAGTGGTGATACCTGCCAACAACACTATGGCCGCTTTGAAAAGATATGTATTGAATGGTCCTTTGTAGGGGATCTGTATCTGATATTGTTAGCTGGCATTAAGAAAATTGTTGAGAAGATTCTTAATAAGATTAAAAAGGAAACAATACGGGGAGTAATGGAATACTGACGGCTAATACAATCAACGACAGTGGAAGCCCCTGCTTGAAATAATCAATGAATCGGTAACTACCAGGACTCATTACCAATACATTTGCAGGATGGGCAACCGGACTAAGAAAAGCTGCTGCTAGGGAATACGCGATACCCATCATGAAAGGGTAAGGAGATACACCAAAATTTACTGCTGTGGTGAGGGCGATGGGTGACATCAAAACTGCTACAACTGGACTGGGCATGAACTGGGTGGAAATCATGGAGAGTACCATCAAACCAGCCAGGATGGCTGTGGGGCCATAAATACCAATCGAATCAATTACCAATTTCGCCAAGTAAGCTGCAGCGCCAGTTTGATCCATAGCAATTCCTAGAGGTAACATTGAAGCTATTAAAAAGACAGAGCGCCAATCAATGCCCTGATATGCTTCTTCCATCGATAAACATCGGGTAATTACCATCAAAACACAGCCAGTGATTGCTGCAATTGATATGGGTAACCCTAAAAAAATGACAGATCCAATCACAGCCAACATAATCAAGGATGCAAGTGGAGCTTTTTTTATCTTAGGTTGCACTTGAAATTCGGACTTCAAAACTACAAAATCTTGATCACGTGCAAGCATCTGAAAGCGTTCTATTGGTCCAAAGCATAGTAAAGCATCGCCAAAGTTTAGGGGGATATTGGCTAATGCTGTGCGATAAGCACGATCTCCACGCCAGATTGCCAGTACCGATAGACCGTATTTTTCACGAAATTGTAATTGTTGCATAGTTTTTCCGGCTAGGGTTGTGTATGGAGATAACATCACCTCTACAATTTGCATTGAACCGCTTTCTATTTGTTCTAATTTTGTATTCACCTTTCGATCAATTTGTAATGAATCGAGTCCACGCATAACTTCTATATCTACAGGACGCCCTCCTACTATCAGTCTGTCCCCTGCCTGTAGAATGACACCGGGTTCAGGAATCTGCCAATTATCGTCCCCCCTATCGATAGTTAAGGCAGCCATGCCGTAGGTAGAACCGACACGGCTCTCCTCCAGAGAGCGACCTACCAGGACTGAGCCTTCCGGAATTTGGATATAAAGGAGACGCTCTTCCAGTTGATAATCCTGTGCTTCGTTAACGCCTAGATGGCGAAAACCAGACTGTTCGGCAATCGCTTCCATATTAGAAATTAATCCATGCAGCAACAACCGATCGCCTGGTTTCAAATTAATATTCTGCAAGTTAGTGCGTCTTACGGTTTCCCCCTGGCGAATGGCAAGAACGGTAAGCTTATATTGATGGCGAAAGTTTAATTTTGCTAGAGATTGGCCTTCAAAGCTAGAGTCTGAGGTGATTTGAAATTCAGCTAACCCGATTTTATCCGAGAATAATCGAGAGATGGTTGGTACATTTTCATCGATTGTTATAATGGGATGATTAGCAATTTCTTCTATACGGTCGAGACGACCTAAGATCAAGAGCCGATCACCTCCTTCCAGGACTGTGTTAACCTCAGCAGGAATATTCCTGTGGTTTTTACGTTGAATACTCAGAACGTTCAATTCAAGGACATGACCAATACGGCTTTCTGCGAGGGTTTTTCCAGCCAGGGTACTGTCTTCCGGAAGAATCAGATATGCTAATCGCTCTTCTAAACCATAAATGGCATGGATATCAACCCCTTTTTTTTGATCAGCACCCAGAGGTTGAATTGGTTCATAATTTGGTAAAAACCGCCGCCCAATTAGAGTCATGTAAGTTACACTGAGAAGTAAGATTATTAACCCGCCGATGGTGAAATCGAACATACCCAGCGGTTCATATCCAGCTTCACGGAGTGCATCACGGACCAACAGATTGCTGGCAGTACCGATTAACAGAATCAGTCCACCCAATAGTGAGCCAAAAGCCATCGGCATCAATAGTTGCGAAGCTGGACGTTTGGTTCGGCGGGCGATATCCAGTGTAATAGGCAAGAACATGGCAGCCACACCGATATTATTCATGAATGCAGAAAGTAGCGCTGTGATTGTCATAAGAATGGATATCAGACGGCCATTGGCTCCACGAGCAAACCGCAAAACCTGATTACCAATAATTCTTGATACGCCTGTACGTGTCAGCCCTGCAGAAAGGATGAACATTGCCCAAACGGTAATAACCGCAGGATTACTGAATCCTGAAAGTGCTTGTTCTGGCCTTACAAGACCAGTAAGCGCAAGGGTGACAAGAACTGCAAGACCCACCAGGTCAACACGGATTATCTCGGTTACAAATAGTAGAATGGCAATGGCAAGAATACTAAAGACAAGAATAATCTCAAATGTCATTTTTTCCTTCCCAATCACATCCTAATTTCTTAAGAGTGATGATGTTGAATATATTTTTCGAAAGAATGTCCTGTTGAGCGTTCCTTTTTATTGTTATTTATTATATCCATTAAGGCTTCATTGACAAACAAACTTTACAGAATGTATCTTCTTAACCAATCAGGGTGGATGGTTTTTTCGCTGGTATTAAATAACAAAAAACTCCTAATACTTTGATGAGAAGATCATACAGATTCAGGAAAAATGAATTATGTAGGATAACAGTCAACCGATTTTCAACAAAAAATTTTTACCAATCTATTGTTTAATTCAAAATCAAACTTACCAGTGAAGCGATACCCACAATCACAATTTGTAAAACTAACAACCCTGCTAAAATATAAGCTGCAATCACCCACGGACTACTGCTTGATGACGGTCGTATTGGCTGGTTTTCACTAAGCTGGTGGATGGCTTCGGCAATCTCTCGGATTTGATGCTGTTGATCTTTACTGGATGTGCCCAGCCAGTGCCAGTTATCCAGGTACTCTGGTATGACCAGGATTTCCCCTTTGAAGTTTTGGAGATGTGTACTTAATGGTTCGGGCTGGTTGAGCGTCAGGCTGGCGGGGATCACGATCAAAGATGCGTCAGGCAGAGGGTCATGATTGGGTTCCAGATCAAGCTGATGGAGAACCACGGGGAGATGCGAAGATTTTTGTTGAATGGCTTTAATAATTGCCTCACCAGATGAGTAATCTCCTGACTGGAGAACCAGCACAGGATATTTCTGTTGTTCTTTGGTCTTTTCTGCTTGACTTTCGCGGTTATCCGTTCGCAACACTTTGAGGTGGTATACCAAAAATACAGCAAACAGGATTGCCAGGCGTATCTGAAGGAAAAAATTCAGCCAGAAATTTGCAGGCATTTGATCAAGAACAGCATTCAATATGCCGTAAATCCACCAACCGGTACTGAGCATGGTGCCGACTACCGTCGCGAACAATGCCAGATACAGGTATCCCTTGCGAATCACTGACTTGCGAGCGGATTCACCGATCTCATCATCTCCGAGTGATTCCTGTTGGATTTTTTGCCAAAAACGTAACCAGAGAGGTAAACCAATCAGCAATAATACCAGCGAATCACTGAGCATAGCCGCGTTGTTTCCGATCGTTAGATTGAAAAAGCTTTCGATGACTGCTCCAAGTAACAATAGCAAACCTATAAAGCTGACAATTAATCCAGCAAAAGACAGAATGTTGTTATAGATACGGTGTAAGGATGCTTGTCGGGAAACTTCGCTGGCATCTGCAATGGCTCGTTTGAGTTCACGACCGAAATATGCCCATACGAATCCCATGGTAGCAAGGACTGCAAGCTGGCTGGCGTGTAAATCAATGAAGGTACGGAAGCTCCAGCTTTCCACCTGGAAAAGCCAGCGAAATCCGTTCACTAATAAAATGCCTAAAGCAGTCAGCGTAAATCCGATCCCCAGAAACGTTAATACATACAGGACAACTAGGCGCAGGGAGGAGGTACGTTCCTGAATTTTTGTCAAGGATTTCTGAATCAGGATCCAGGTTCGCGTCCAGATTGGCAATCCAATTGGGATCAAGGCCAATCCTGTAGCCAATCCTGATTCGGCTGCCTGGCCAAAATCCTGTGGCTCAAAAAAGATATATCGCAGAATTTGTTGGACACCTACGATCAATAAACCCAATCCATAAATCATCCATATAAAGCGGTGCAGCCGGCTGACCTCGGACAGGTTCTCCTGATTTGTAACTGTATGCCAGTCATGTTGGAGTATTCGCCAGAAATAGATCAGAACGACCAGATTAGCAACCAGCGCGATCAGATTATCGATGTGTGATTGGGCACCACCCAACAAGGCTGAGAAGGAAGACAAACTCAAAGCCTGTGCAACCAGTCGGTTGAGAATTGCCAGAAGAGCATAGGTGATCGGAATTCCGGTGGTAAGCAAGGTGGCATACAAATAAAGTGCACGGATACGGCTGCTGGCTTCCTCTTTGTCTCGTCCTGCTTCGCGTTGAACGGTTGTCCAATGCAGCCAGAAGATAGGGACACCAACAGCGACGAATGCGATACCCCCTGCAATCCAATCAACAGCACTTGACACAACATCTCCACTGAAAATGGTGCGCAGCAGGTTGACCACAGCCCAGATAACAACCTGTATACTGATCAGGCTGAGCAGGTAAAAATAAAACCTACGAATGGTTCTCATGGTTGTCCTCCAGCATCATTGGACCGGTTTCGCTTCTTCTGTAAACCAATTCCATGACCATAATGGATAAGGCATGCCGACAAGTTTCCAGGAACCATTTTCGAGTCTTAGCTGTGCGGAATCATTGTATCGTGAAACATTGTTAAAGGGTCCACCATATGATTGATTCATACTTAATGTTATAGATGCAATATTTCCATCCGCAATCACCTCACCAATCGTAAGACTAACTCGGCTGCTTTCTGTTGCAGTACGAGCCAAATCCTGTTGGAATAAGGTCAAGTTTGGTTTTTCTGGAGAGTCTGCCAGGTAAGAATATGCGCGTTCGTAATCCCGTTTCATGACAGCCAGTGTGTAATTGTAGACAACATCTTGCGGTGTCTCACCTGTCCGATAGTCTGCCTGTTGTTGGCGAATAAAAAATAAGGTCAATGCTATTAAAATTAATACACCAATCCCGATAAGCATTCCATTTAAAAAGCGATCATTTTTCATACAGAGGCTCCTTCTTTCCACTCATAAGGATGGAGTGAAAAGTGTACAGTTGATTATACGGATTATTATCACCACTCACAAGCAGAAGAAAAACGATGGAGGGACTGTATTCATATAAAAATATTGTATTTTTTTAATAAAGAGGTCAAGGTGTTGTTGACGGACATCACCGCCAACAACACTTGCCGACACCGTATTATCGAGATGATCCAATCTTAATAAACTTATTTGCTGCTTACTTCTCTGCGTAGTATTTTGCCTTGTGGATATACATTTCACGGTCTGCAATTCGGAAAACATCTCGAAGATTTGGGGTTTCCTCACTGGTAGAAAAGCCAATTGCAAAACTGACCAGATTTTTGTCTGGATTGAGTCGATTGAAGTCATCCAGCACCTTTTTTACCCGTTCCACAGCTTTAGAGGCGATAGGGGCATCCGATTCGGGCAGCAATACAACAAACTCATCGCCCCCAATACGAGCGATGATATCATCCGGACGGAATGCTTTCCGTATTACCTGAGCAGCCAGACGTAATTGTTCATCCCCGGCTGCATGTCCTTGGGAGTCATTGATTTCTTTCAGCCCGTTCATATCCATCACAAGGATACTGACCGGGAATCTTCCGCTGGTTTGCAACTTTTCAATCTTCTGTTCGAAATATTGGCGGTTATATAAACCAGTTAAAATATCGTGTGTGCTGCGGAACTCCAGGGCAACTTCGGCTTCCTTGCGATCGGTCACATCCATTAAAAAGTGTAATGTTGCCGGTTTGCCTTCCCATTCGATACGAATTCCGCTTGTTTCCATCCAACGGAGGGATAGATCTTTCCTTACCAACCTGAACTGATAACGGTCTTTGATCTCAATTCCGCTTACTCTTCTCTGATAATGATCAAGAACAATGTCCAGGTCCTCTGGGTAAACAAGTTTCACAAATGAATGATTTATTATTTCCTCTTCGGAATAACCAGTTAGGTCCTTGGTGATTGGATTACAAAACACGATTAATCGATTTTGGACAACCAGAATACACTCGACCGCATTTTCAAATAAAAGACGATATTGTTCTTCTGATCGACGGATTTTTTCCTGGGCCTGCTTATATTCAGTGATTTCATGCAGGGTTATCAATTTTCCAGTAGGGTGGTTTCGATTGTCGATTAATGGGAGGATACGCACTTCAAAATCAAGGGGAGAATCAACGATAATCTGATATTCGAATTTTTCAGTTGTATTGTCAAGATCTAATCTTGTAAATGCAGGCACCTTTTCTGCTACCTGATAAAAAATCTGGCCAATAACTGTCGTTGTGATATTGAAAATTCTTTGTGCAGAGGGATTGATATCCACAATTCGATCTTCTTTATCTAGAACGATCACCCCATCATTCATGTGTTCCACCAATTGGGTATGAGCAATAGGCACCAAATCCAACAAATGAAAACGGAAAAGACCCACCATAAAGAATAAGCCGCTCAGCGTAAAGACAAATGGCGTTAAATCCAACCCTGGAAACGGGCTAAAGCCAAACAAACTTACTATATTACTGAACCATGGCAAAATCATACCAATCAGCAGTACACTGGCTTGCTGTTGAAAAATTTGCCTACCGAATCTAATTTTTTGAAATATTAATATACTGGATATCAGTAAAACCAGGTAAGTATAGGTTATGAAAATCCAAAACCAGAAACCACCATTCAAAATAGCTGAGCCAGTACGCATTCCATTGTAAAACAAACCGTGCCAGGGATCTGTCCATAAAATGATCAGCGTGAGCAAAGGAACGATTGAAAGATACAAAAGATTACGGGTGCCAAGCAAATCTTCCCGATTGGTAAATTCAAGCGCAAGATATAAAAAAGCTGTTGGAGCAACAACGACGCCAAAATAAGTGGCATCCAGCCAAAAAAGCTGAGCATTGGGATCGCTGACCAACCAGCGGATGGCATAGGTCAAAGACCAGACCAAGGCAGCCATCATGATGATGAACAATCCTTTTCCGCCCACAGCTGATCGACGCTGCCATGCTATGAAAGCCACGATAGCGGAAATCAATGCAGATATGATTAATGCGATTGCGTACTGTAATTCCATATTCCTGCTCTATTCTTCATGTCCGAATGCTGGCTAATGTTAATTTCTTTTTCTGATCAATGAATAGATCTCGGATTATTTGGTGGAAATGATTTTGATAATTTTATTTTAGGTGCAAGAACAGAACCAATTTGGCCTGTTATAAAGGTATCATTGGAAAATTATACAGCAAAAAAGAAAAAAGAAATCTAGTGGTTTGTAAAACTATTGATTTTGAAAACAGCTAATGAAGCCAAGTTGATAATCTGAATGTTGTTTAATAATTTGTCTCTATCCTTATAAAAAATAAAGATCAGTTTCGAAGACCGAATTGAAAAAAATTTACCACAAAAAAACATCTATTTATCAGAAGCTATATCTTTTTGTTAAAACAGTACTACACAAAAAAGTACAGATTTGTAAAATAGATTTCCAGTTCTCTCGATTTTCAGATTTCCTAAAAAAAATAAATATTCTGTTTCTTATTGATCCAGCCACTTTTTAAGCTGATGACGAATAGAATCACGCACCTGGATAAAGGCAGCCAGCTTCTGGTTGTGATCACCTTCCACAGCAGCCGGATCGGGAAAGCCCCAGTGGATTCGTTGGGCGGGGCCAGGGAAGATCGGACAGGTTTCAGCAGCGCGGTCGCATACAGTGATGACATAATCGAATATTTGATTCAGGAATTGGTTCAGACTTTTGGAATATTGCTCCCGGATATCAATCCCCATTTCTGCCATGGCCAACACAGCATAGGGATTGAGGGTGGAAGGAGTGGTTCCAGCACTGAAGACTTCGAAATGATCACCAGCCAGATCTTTTAGCAAGCCTTCCCCCATTTGCGAACGAGCGGAATTTCCAGTGCAGAGAATGAGAACACGTTTTTTTTCCATGGCATTTCCTTTCGAATGAATAGGTTTATTATAGCCAGAACGTATGTGATTTAGAAGAGAAAATTGATGGATTTAACACATTGTTAAGCAATGGAAAAAATTGAATAGGCAATTCCTGCAGATGACAGACCAACCAATGATTAGCGGTATTGATCAGGTCACCTCAATACGTGCCTTGTGATACAATTTTTTTGTATCATCTTAAGGACACCCTGACTGCTAAGATGAAGAATGATTTTTTATTCCAATACGAAGCGAGATAACAATGAAACCAGCCTTTGATTCTTACGATATTTTGATTGTAGGTGCCGGTCCTGCTGGCATATTCACTGCCTATGAAGCCAAGCAATATAATCCCTCTGCGCGTATTTTGATGATCGAGAAAGGCAATTCAATTGAGAAGCGAAATTGTCCCAAGCGAAAAACAGGTGTGTGTGCCAATTGTGATCCTTGTGCGATCACGACTGGTTTTTCGGGTAGCGGCAGTTTCAGTGATGGAAAGCTGTCGATCAGTCATGATGGTGAGGTTGGAGGTGACCTGATCAAATATATCGGAGCAGAACCATTCCGACAGTTATTGGAATACACAGACAATCTTTACCTGGGCTTTGGGGCTGACCCTGAGGTACATGGCATCGAAACGGATGGCACTGTCGATACAATCCGCCGTAAAGCAGCCCAATCCCACTTGAAATTGATTGAATCCGGTGTTCGCCATATGGGTACAGAGAAAGCCTATGAAATTTATGCCCGAATTCAGAAAGCTTTGGAAGCATTGCAAATTGAGATGTGTTTCCGAACTGTTGTCACAGACTTTATTATTGAAACAGATCAGGCAGGCGAAAAGAAAATTGTGGGGGTGATCACCGAGGAAGGCTACCAGGTATATGGTGATAAGGTAATTGTAGCAATTGGACGTGAGGGCAGCGAGTGGTTGAATAGCATGTGTAAAAAATATAGAATTGTTTCTCGCAATGGCCAGGTGGATATCGGTGTGCGCGTGGAAACTGATGCCGGGGTGACATATGATATTGATTCCACCCTGTATGAAGCCAAGCTGGTTTATTACACCAAAACCTTTGAAGATCGGGTACGCACTTTCTGCTGGAATCCGCGTGGGGAGGTTTCGGAGGAGCGCTATGGCAATCTGGCAGTGGTCAACGGTCACAGCTACAAGGATCAGGCGCTTAAAACCACCAACACCAATTTTGCCTTACTTGTCTCCAAATCTTTCACCGAGCCTTTCAAAACCCCGATTGAATACGGGCGTTACATTGCTGAACTGGGTAATATGCTCTCAGGTGGCAAGGTGCTGGTGCAACGTTATGGAGATCTGAAGCGTGGAAGGCGCTCAACGACTTCACGTGTGGCGAAGAATATCATCCAGCCAACGCTCAGAGATGCTGTCGCCGGGGATCTTAGTCTGGTGTTGCCATACCGCATCATGATTGATGTGATTGAAACACTCGAAGCATTAGAAAATATTATGCCCGGGATTGCCAGTGACAGCACCCTGCTTTATGGTGTGGAGGTGAAATTCTACTCCAATCGGATTGTGGTTGATTCGAATTTTGAGACCAATCTGCAAAACCTGCATGTGTTGGGGGATGGCGCAGGCTTGACTCGCGGACTGATGCAAGCCAGCATGAACGGGGTTTGCATGGGGCGCATCTTAACCGGGAAATGGTAAAGGAGAGAACATGGCATGGTTAACCCTGATGGTTGCAGGATTGTTTGAGGTTGTTTGGGCAGTTGGATTAAAGTACACAGAGGGTTTTACGCGTTTATGGCCGAGTCTTATCACAGCTGTGGGGATGGTGATCAGTCTGTACTTGCTCTCGGTGTCATTGAAGCAATTACCGATTGCCACTGCTTATGCGGTTTGGACGGGCATTGGTGCAGTCGGAACAGCTCTGATAGGAATATTCTTCCTGGGTGAACCCCGTGATATCGCTCGAATTCTTTCCATTCTCCTGATCGTGGCTGGAATTGTCGGATTAAAAATTTTTTCTCCAGCCCAATAGACCAGTGAGATTTGTTTTGATTAGTTATTGAATGTATTTAATAATAAAAGTTCAGATCTGCCGCCCAATCGCATCCTGCACAGCTGTGATCGTTGCGGGAATCTCAACCGGTGGGTTGGTAAATTGTGCCCGAACACCGTCCAATTGTTGGTGATGATAGTCGATCTTGAATTGTGAGAACTTGAGACCATGCGCAGTGGAGATCACCACCACACGTTCACGCGGATCAATGATGCCTTTTTGCAATAGTTTCTTCAATGCCGCCAGAGCTACACCGGTGTGAGGGCAGCAATATAGACCGGTCTGGTCTGCCTGGGCACAGGTATTGGCGATCTCTTCCTCGCTGGCCTGTTCCACCACACCATTGAAGTCGATCAAGGTTTGTTTGGCGCGTTCATAACTGACCGGGTTACCGATCTGTATAGCAGAAGCCAGTGTGGTTATTGCGGGACGCGGTTCGAACACCTGAAAATTACTCAGATAAGCACGATAGAGCGGGTTTGCGTTTTTTGCCTGGGCACAGGCAATACGTGGCAGATGGTCAATTAAACCCAGGTCACGCATCATCAAGAGTCCATTTCCTAGCGCACGAACGTTGCCCAGATTACCCGCCGGCAGGATGATCCAGTCCGGCACCTGCCAGTCAAATTGCTGGACAATCTCGATACCAACCGTCTTTTGGCCTTCAATTCGTAAAGAGTTGAGAGAATTGGCCAGGTAGATGGTTGGATCCTCAGTCAGTTGCTTGACAATTTCCATGCAGCCATCAAAATCTGTGTCCAGTGAGAGCACAGTAGCTCCATTGGCGATTGGTTGAATCAGTTGGGCAGTCGAGACCTTGGCACGCGGAAGCAGGATCACTGTCGGGATGCCAGCCGCAGCCCCGTAGGCTGCCAGAGCGGCAGAGGTATCACCGGTGGAGGCGCAGGCAATCGCGCGGATCGGTTTTCCATCTGAGATCATTTGCTTGACAACCGAGACAAGCACGGTCATACCCAGATCTTTAAAGGAACCGGTATGGGAATTACCGCATAGTTTGATCCATAGATCATCCATACCGAGTTGCTGACCAAAACGTTGCGCCCAGAATAGATTGCTATTACCTTCATAGGTAGAGACGATCTGTTCATCATCCACCAGCGGGCAGACCCATTCCTTCTTGCCCCACACGCCGCTGCCATATGGCCAGGCAGTGGAAAATACGCGTTGCTGAAAGATTGCTTTCCATTCATTCGCTGATCGCTGCTTCAAAGCGTCCAGATTATGTTTTACTTCCAGCAGACCACCGCATTCCTCGCAGTTGTATACCACATCAAAGATTGAATATCGTTTTTTGCAGCCTCGGATACATTCATACCAGCAGTTATAATCCATGATCTCCTCCATTGGGTTGGGGAGCTGTCTCTGCATGGATTGCCTGAACCGCCCGGACAGCATCCTTCTGATCCAGTACCAATGAGATGCTGTATTCAGAAGAACCCTGTGCTATCGCAATCACGTTGATCAGATTCTTTCCCAAAGCACCAAAAATGCGAGCCGATACACCAGGTGTTTCCCGCATTCCGGAGCCGATAATACTGACAATCACTACCTGATCACGTGCCCAGACGCGGTCAATATCGCCACGCAGGAGCTCAAGCGCCATCTCTGACTCGATGGATTTGAGTACCTCGCCATTATGAATGGATGGGATGGTGAAACAGATCGACTGTTCCGAAGAAGACTGGGAGATCATCAACACACTCGCCCCGGTACGCGCCACAGCGCCGAACGTTCGTGCTGCAATACCGGGCACTCCGAGCATACCACGCCCTTCCACGGTCAGGATGCTTAGATCTTTAATCATTGAAATCGCTGTGATCTCACCACGGGATTTGGATGGATTCTGGGTGATACGTGTACCCGGGAAATCCGGATTGAAGGTATTCTTGACCCACAATGGCATGTTGCGGCTGACCACCGGGCGGATCGTTTTGGGGTGTAATACTTTCGCACCAAAATATGCCAGCTCCCCGACCTCAGCGAAGGATATCTCCAGGATGGGCCTGGCATCCGGAACCACCCGTGGATCTGCTGAAAGTACGCCATCCACATCCGTCCAGATCCAGACCTCATCTGCATCCAGGCAGTCCGCCAGGATTGCTGCAGTATAGTCGCTACCACCGCGTCCCAGGGTGGTGATCACGCCTTCTGGTGTGGCTGCCATAAAGCCGGTTAAAACTGGAACGAGATTTTGCTGGAAAAGTGGTGCCAGAGTCGATTGAATTTTTTCGCGACTGAGCGTCATGTCTGGGACGGCGTTCTGAAAGGTGCGGTCGGTGATGATACATTCAGAGGCTTCAATAGCTTGGGCGGGTGTTCCGATGCTACGTAACACGGCAGCCACGATTTGCGCATTGATGCGTTCCCCCAGTGAGGAGATTACGTCCATCCCACGCGGTGTAGCTTCGCCCAACACCTGAATGCTCTGACAGTAGCTGCTCAATTCATCCAGACGCTTCTGAACCAAAGTCAGGAGCTCACGACGTTGGGTTGGGTCAGTGATCAATGCTTCAATCACTTCCAGATGTTGGTGTTGAATTTGTTCTATGATCTGGCGGGCATCAGGACCATTGTTTTCAGCAGCCAGACTGGCAGATTGGATCAGCTTATCTGTAACGCCGCTCATCGCTGAGACTACCACGACCAGATTTGACCAGATTGTTTTTTGCTTCTGGATAATTGCTGCTGTTTGTTGAATGGCGGTTGAACTGCCAACCGATGTCCCGCCGAATTTCATCACCAATGTACGCATACTGCCTCCGATAATAGATCCAATTTACTGAATAAAATAGTGTGATTTTAAAAGATGATTAGCAAAATTATACGCTTATGCACAAGGCTGGTCAAATTACACTTGCCAACCTGATTTTGTTTTCAATTCTGTATTTATCAATATAATTCTATAAACCCATCATATCAATTTTGGAGACTCAGCATGTCAATCGGTATTAAATTAAAAGCAATGTTGCAATTAATCCGTCCAGAGTTGCCCATTTCTGCAGGTATATGTGTAATTGTAGGACAGACGATTGCTTTGGGAAGATTACCGACCTTAACGCAGATCGGAATGGGATTCGCACTCGGCTTTTTTTTATCCAGCTCAGCAATGATTTTCAATGATATTTTTGATCTGGAAGTCGACCTGATTAATACACCTCATAAGCCATTGCCTTCTGGAAAATTGACATTAACCGAAGCAATTGTTTTTGGCATTGTGACAGCGGTGATTGCCTTAATTTTTGCATGGATCATCAATCCACTGGTTTTTGCATTGAGCCTGGTACTCTGGATTTTAGGATTCCTGTACAACTGGAAACTAAAAGCCACCGGCTTAATGGGCAACTTGATTGTTGCTACCAATGTAGCAATGACCTTTATTCTGGGAGGCATCAGTGTTGGACAGGCTGCCAACCTGATGGTTTGGATTTTTGGGGTAATCGCTTTCTTCTTTGATCTGGCGGAAGAAATCGCCGGTGACGCCATGGATATGGAAGGGGATCAAAAAAGGGGATCCCGATCATTAGCTATTTTACACGGCAAACAAACAGCGCTTAAGGTTAGCGGTATTTTATTTGTCGTAATGATCCTGTTGACCTTATTACCAATCTTGTTGGGGGAGACCAGTCTGGCGTACATTCTCCCCATTGTGCTCATGGATGTGGTTATCATCTTTTTCACCATTCGATTGACGAGGAGTAAGACCCATAAAGAAGGCCATCAAGCTATGCGGGGTTTATATATTAGCGCTACCATCGGGTTGGTGGCGTTTATTTTGAGTCGATTTGTTGGGTAAGATGAATTTTTTGTGAATCGCACAACATAGATAAATTTGATATAATACGACAACATTGATCATTTCAGTCATGTTACAGCAGGAGATAAAAGATGGATTCGTCCCTCTGGATCGTATTTCTAACAGGGTTAACCGCTGGGGGGTTGAGTTGTATGGCAATTCAAGGTGGGTTGTTAACCAGCTCATTGGCCAGTCAAATCGAAGTGGCTCAACAAAAACCATCCGGTAAACGCAAACAAAAAACAAAAATCAATTTGCCATTGGCAAAACCGATTGTATTGTTTCTGCTTGCCAAGCTGATTATCTATACCCTCTTTGGCATTCTCCTGGGAGCACTGGGAAGTGTCTTTGATCTGACCACACAGATGCGTGGCTGGTTACAAATCGCGATTGCTATCTTTATGCTCGGGAATGCCATGCGCCTTCTAAATGTCCATCCAATCTTTCGATATTTTAACTTTGAACCCCCAGCGGCGATGCGGCGTTGGATTCGTAAGAAAGCCAAAAACCAGGAAAACTGGTTTTCTCCACTGCTTCTGGGAGCATTGACGGTCTTTATCCCATGTGGCATCACCCAGACAATGATGGCACTGGCGGTCAGCACCGGAAGTCCCATCCAGGGTGGCCTGATTATGTTTGCTTTCACCCTGGGTGCCAGCCCGTTATTTTTCCTGCTCACCTACCTGGCGACCCGCCTGGGGGCATTAATGGAGAAATATTTCGTTCGCTTTGTGGCTTTGGCATTGGTGGTTTTTGCCTTTTTGTCCATTGATTCCGGATTGAATGTGATGGGATTTCCCTACACTTTCAGCCGCTTGACCAATATCAATCGTGCGAATGCAGCGACCATCCCACGGATCGATGACCGCGCCAACTATCCCTCTGTATCAATCGCGACCATCCCGCAAGTCAGCAGTGAGGTGGTGGTGTATGCCAATAATGATGGATACTATCCATATGAAAGTTACGCAACAGCTAATGAACCCGTCACATTACGTTTACTTACCAATAACACCATTTCCTGCTCGCGTTCCTTCGTGATTCCTTCCTTAAATATAAAGGCCTTACTGGATGCGACTGGTGAGAAAATTATTGATATTCCACCTCAAAAATCAGGTACCACGTTGTTTTATGCCTGTTCGATGGGAATGTATACGGGAGTAATTTACTTCCAATGAGTATTGTAAAGAAGACCTTCCGTATACCTGATATGCATTGCTCTGCCTGTGTAATGAAACTGGAAAACCTGGAAGATGATTTACAAGGTGTAATTATGGTGCAGGCGAGCTATCTGAAGCAGAGCATGCAGGTGGAGTATGATGACAGAATGGTGAGTGAAGGGGAAATCAGAAAGGCAATTCAGGGGTTGGGGTATATGGTCGAGGATTGGTGAATTAAGATTCTTTATTTTTTTTTCTGGATTCCAATTTATCGGAAATTTTTTGTAAAATAAAATCAAATAACCTTGATATTTTGGAAAGGACCTTCGCTCCATGAAAAATGATGCTATGTATGATGTGGTCATTATAGGGGGTGGCCATAATGGCTTGATAGCCTCCTGTTACTTAGCGATAGCTGGTCTTCGCGTTCTCATCCTTGAAAAGAATGATCATTTGGGTGGAGCAACCTGGTCTAACTACACGTTTCCCGGCGTGAACGTCCGAGTATCCGAATATTCTTACCTGATCAGTCTCCTGCCCCAAAAAATCTTTTCCGACCTGGGTATCAGATTTGAAATCCGTCAGCGACCGGTTGCCTCTTTTACGCCGCTTTTGAAAGAAGGCATCCCTAGCAGAATTTTGATCAGTAATACTTCTGAAGATACCACCCGCAATTCTTTTATCAAATTTACCGGTGATGAGCGGGAATATCAAAAGTATCGTATCCTCCAGGAAAAATTAGCGATATTTGCCAAGAAAGTCTGGCCAACCCTGCTTTCTCCATTACCATCCAAAAAAGAACTGCGCGATAAATTTCAGAGCAAAGAAGAAAGAAAGATTTGGGACTACCTGGTAGAAAAACCTTTATCGGCACTGATTGAAGACCATTTAACCGATGATACGGTGCGCGGAATGGTCTTCACGGATGCGAAAATTGGCATTCTCACTTACCCGGATGATCCCACACTTTTGCAGAATAAAACCTTTATTTACCACATCATCGGCCAGGGAACCGGCGAATGGAGCGTGCCGGTCGGTGGTATGGGTGCATTGGTGGATGCGCTTAAAAGGAAAGCGCAGGCTTTGGGTGTTTCTTTCGAAACTTCAGCAAAAGTTGTCAAAGTTGACCACGGAGTTCCAAACAGTGTTGTACACTATGTAAAGGATGAGAAAGAATTGTCGGTGGCTGCCACATCTGTTCTTTTTAATACCGCCTCCAATATCGTCAATGAATGCCTGCCGCATACGTTTGTCGAAAAACAGGTGGACGGATCGGTGTTTAAAATCAATATGATTCTTAAGAAATTACCCCGGCTGAAAGATAAAAGCATACCATCGAGGGACGCTTTTACCGGTACATTCCATCTCAATGAAGGTTACGAGCACATGAAAGCTTCTTTTCTGAATGCGCAAAACGGCTCTTTGATGGATGCTTTACCTGGAGAGATGTATTGTCACAGCCTGACAGATCCCTCAATCCTATCTACAGAATTGCAAGAAAAAGGGTATCAGACATTGACCTTATTCGGGTTGGATGTACCGTATCGCTGGTTTACCCAGGATAATGCCGCTATGAAAGATGAAATCGCTCAGAATTACTTACGTTCCATCAATCATTATATCGAAGAGGATATCTTGGACTGCCTTGCAATGGACGTTGCCGGGAATCTGTGTTTCGAAGCAAAATCCTCTGTGGACCTGGAAAGCAGTCTCGGGCTTCCCAAAGGGAATATATTTCATGGGAATCTGACATGGCCGTTTACCGAGAGCGATAGCGATGCCGGCACCTGGGGTGTAGAAACCAATTACGAGAATGTATTTATTTGCGGGTCTAGCGCAAAACGAGGTGGTGCGGTTAGTGGAATACCTGGGCATAATGCAGCTATGAAAGTACTTGAAACAATGGGTAGAAAATTTCAATAATCGCTCAATCATTTCTGACAAAAAAACGACCTTATCGGTCGTCTCATTTGTGCCCCGGGCAGAACTCGAATCTGCAACCATCTGCTCCGCAAGCAGGTACTCTGTCCAATTGAGCTACCGGGGCATGCTGAATAAGCGCTCAAAATATACCGCATTTCATATAGATCGTCAAGGAAAATGGTTCTTGATGTTCTTTGGAAGGAGAGTATAAATGTACTATGATCCAGCCAAGGTTACAAGCCAAGGATATTCATTGTTCGACAAAATTATTAAATTGAAATTACCTTTTTTGCCCTAAACTGCGCCTCAATAATATCCGTCATACCTCCTACAATCCCTACCTGTACCTGATCAGTAAGATTGTAATGAGCCAGGCAGGTACCACAAAGAATCAGATGCACACCTTTCCCTTCTAATTCTTTGAGTTGATCCAATACTGGCGAACCTGTGACCGCAAGTTTTACCCCCTCCGTGTAAAAGCAGATAACAGACAGAAGGATATTGTTTTCATTTATTAATGAAAAATACTTAACGATTAAATTGTTCTGCAAAACAGTATCTGCATCCCCCATGCCATTTCTGGTAACCAACACAACGGTATCTACTGCTGAAATTTCCATTTTTTCCTCCTGGTTATGATCTGAAAATAAAAAAAAAGCGCCACTTGCACAAACAGGTGGCGCTCCAGAAGGACCGGTTTTTCAGATGGTGTTCATACCATCAGACCTGGATGTGCAAACTGCACATAGATGCTCACAGGCACCATTATTAAAACTTCAGGTATGATGGTAGATATAATCCATTGATTTCTCCTTTGCAATGATTATAGCGAAGTGAAGGAAAAAAGCAACAAAAAATTTAAGTAAATGACAATGCGGAAGAATGACTAAAAATTCTTCAGGGATCAAAATTTTCTAACACGTTTTGAATCTAGATATCACTCTCCAAATTTTTTCCAATGTTCTCCAAAGATAACTGATTCATCCGGGATTGAAAGCGGAATGGGACTCGAAACCCAGGTGGTGTTTAGAAAATGTTTCCAATGAACATTTTCAGATACGATGTTCCCACCCCAGGTACCACATCCCAATGTCAGTGCCACAGGCATCCCGTTGTCATAATTGCCACTATTACCATAGGTCTGAACCTGATTGACCATGATTCGGCTGACGCGTGCACGCAGAGCCAGTTCCTGGATGTGTTCCTGGTTTTTACTGTGAATACCACACGAGTGTCCATAACCACTAAAGCGTGTTATCCGGGTAACCAGCGAGATCGCTTCTTCAAAGGACTTGTATTTCCAAAGAGTCAATACGGGGGAGAGTTTCTCGGCGGAAAACATATCTTCTGGTCCAACCGTTTCTCCCAACACCATCAAAAAATTGATTTCTTTGTCACTTTGTATTCCAGCCAATTCAGCGATTTTCGAGGCAGGTTGCCCAACCACATTTGAACTTAAATGAGTCCCATCCGGCCACATAACCGCCTTCAGGGCAGCTTTTTCAGCGGAATTACACAGGTATCCGCCTTCTTCTATTAATAAATTGATCATGGTTTCAAATATTGTCTCTTGTAATACAACCGAATTTTCGGCAGAACACGAGGTGGCATTATCAAAAACCTTCCCAAGATGGATTTTATGGGCTGCATCTGGAAGATCAGCAGTTTCGTCTACCACCACGACAGCATTCCCAGCACCAACACCATACGCCGGTGTACCACTTGAATAGGCTGCTTTTACCATTGCACCACCACCGGTTGCAACAACAAGATCAACCTGGTTCATCAATTCCTGGGTCATTGGAATACTGGGATTTTGGATATTTTGAACCAGGTCTAGCGGTGCACCAACTTGCTGCAATCCAGCTCTGATGTAATTACAGGTCAATTCACAGGTTTCCTTTGCTTTTGGATGAGGAGCGAAAATAACTGCATTTCGTGTTTTCAAAATCGGTAGACCATTGGCAGCAAGGGTAGATGATGCGTTTGTTACAGGTGTTAGTGCTCCGATAACACCTACAGGCTTGGCAATCTTGACCAACCCTTTGCTTTCATTGTGCTCAATCACCCCAACTGTCTGTAATCCATGCAGATCACGCAAGACGCCAAGAGTTTTCTTCATATGTTTCAACACTTTGTGGTCGTAAACCCCCATCCCGGTTTCTTCTACGGCTAATTTTGCGCAGGCTTCAGCATGGGGTCTCTGGTATAACTGCCAACCAACTGCAGCGATCATTTCATCAACTTTTTCTTGTGACCAAAATTCGATTTCTTCCTGAGCCGCTCTTGCTAGATCGACCAGTCGTTTAATTTCTTGTTCCATTGCTTATTCCTTTATTCACAACCAGCTGAGGATGGCTTTTTTGATTTCCTGGTTTTTCAGGTGTTTAAAGTCAATCAAATCAAGAACACCTGGAGATGTTTGAACTTGTGTTACTGTTTTTTGCAAATCTCTGATGATCTCGGCCATATTTACTTTCTGATTTTCATAACATCCAATCAACTAGTCGATCGTTACCGTTACTCCATCCGCGATTGATCTTTCACATGCCTCAACCACTTTTTGGGCAACAATGGCGTCATCCAAGCTTGAAAGAGGGGCACCGCCTTCGAGACATACGTTCACGAAATGGGCTACCTCGTTACTGATGCTACCCTGGTAAGCGGTATAAGTGTGCGAGTGAGCGTACCCTTTCTTAATTTCTACCCAATCCTGGTAGGTATAACGAGTGGTCCCGGCTGTACCAATCACCTTTACCATGAATGTCCATGGGTCGGCAGAATAATCATCCGCTGCAAAACTGGCGCTCAAGTGCGCCAATCCGCCATTCTCCAACTCGACCAGCACCATTGCCAGGTCATCCTTGGTCAGAGATTCATAGTGAAGGGAAGCTTTCATAGCTGAAACGCGCCTGGGATAACCCACCAGGTACATCATTGTGTAGATATTGTGGGTTAATATGTGACGAACCATACCCGGAAGGGTAGAGGCGCGTTCTTCAGAATGATGAATGTTATACATTACGTAACAAGAGATCACTTTGCCCAGGTCCCCATTCTCAATCAAGACTTTAGCACGCTTGAGACTGGCTTCATGGATCATGTTATGACCAGGCATGCACACCAAACCGCGGTTTTCAGATAAGGCTTTCATCTCTTCGATTTCAGCCACCGAAAACGCCAAGGGTTTCTCGACCAGAACATGCTTGCCATGTTCCATAGCCAGGCGGGCATATTGAAGGTGAGTCTCCAGGTTGGTCAAAACGAAAACAGCATCGATTTCTGGATCTTTGACCAAATCATCCGGTGTTTCGTACCATTTACATGCATACTGCTCAGCGCGTTTAATTCCTGTAGAATGGGTGCGGTTCCAAACGCCAACCAGTTTTACATTTGGCAGAGCTTTGACCGCGATTTCATGAAGCTGGGATATCTCACCTGTTCCGATAAAACCAATTCCAATGGGTTTTTTCAAATTTTTCTCCTTATAAGCTACTGTGTTTTAAACCAACTTTGTTATTCGTCTCTGGAATGATTCTTGGAGATGCCTGTCCGCAATCGTTTCAATATCGATGATCTCCAATATGCCTGGAAAAGTCAGGGCTGGGAGAAGGACATCATCAGGCAGAAATTCGATTATTTTCGCAAAAGGTAAGTGGACGAGTTCAGAAATATTCTCCAGAGTATTGCGGGATATTTTTTGTGGTTCAGCGCGATGAGACGGGTAGCCCCCACCGCGCTCAACACTGAAAATGCGATCGAATATGAACCTTAAGTTTACATCACCAGCCCAACCATATCCCTGGTTCAAAGCCAGTGAGATGCAGTTGCCACCGTTAATTTGGGTAAATAGCCATGCATCCAGGGAGTTTAGTATGTGTCCGCAGAAAACGCCTGGATATTGCATGGCTGAATTAAGGTAACCCTGTCCTGTTCCACAACCACCAACCACGAAGTCGACACGTTGCAAGTTTAGCAGGATTGCTGAGAGCAAACCGGTGTGGATATAGGAAAGCTCTGGAATGGCTCCACACGCAGTCATCCCGGCGTTTATAATGGTGTGACCACGTTCATCCAAAGCAGCCATAATAGCGGAATTTTTGTCGGCTGCGCTGGTCTCATTTATGACGGCTATTTTCATGCTCGAACCCTCCAAAATAAAAGTTACAAGGAAGCAACTGGTTGTCGCTTGTATAAAACGCGTTTGACCGCAGTTACGATGTCTCCAACCCCCAACCCGTATGCGTCCATGAGCGATTCGGGGTCGGGAGATGTGCGTGCGAATGTATCTGCAAGACCCACACGAACCATCGGAGTGGGGCAATTTTCGCTCAGCAGCTCAGCCACAGCCCCACCTAATCCACCTAGGATGGTATGCTCTTCTGCGGTCACAATCGCACCGGTCTGCTCCGCTGCTTGAAGAACCAGGTCGTTGTCCAAAGGTTTTAAAGAAGATAGGTTGATGACCTGAGCCTGAATATTTTCTGCTGCCAGTACTTCAGCAGCGAGCATGCTGCGTCCTACCATCGCCCCTATCGCTAAAATTGCCACGTCACCTCCCTGGCGTAAGACCTGGCTTTTGCCTATCTTCACGTTAAGTCCAGGTGGATTAACGGGTAGTGATGAAGCCCGACTCAAACGGAAATAGACCGGTCCGTCATACTCTGCAATCACCGGAACCCAGCTTGCCGTTTCGTTGGCATCTGCTGGGACGATAACTGTCATTTCTGGTAAGACGCGCATCATCGCCAGGTCTTTTGTTGCGTGATGGGTGGGACCATCCTTAAAATCTGACAGCCCGGCATAACTGGATGCGATCTTCACATTTGTGCGGGCATAGCAAAGGCAAGTGCGAATCTGCTCCATCGCCCTGAGTGATACTAGTGCGGCAAAGCCGTTTACGAATGGGATCATCCCACCCAATGCTAATCCTACCGCTGTATCGACCATGCAAGGTTCGGCAATTCCGGCGTTAATAAACCTTTCCGGGAACCGTGCACGAAATAAATTGGAATATGTGGAAGCTGAGGTATCGGCATCCAAAACGATCACATTTGAATTCACCTCTCCATAAACTGCCAACGCCTTCCCATATGCTTCTCGAATTGATAATTCAGTCATGTTCTTGTCTCCCTTACAATTCCTTATCCAACGGATGGAACCAACTCAGCCAAGGCTTGCTTTAATTGAGCTTGGTTGGGTGGTACACCATGCCATTGGGCTTTATTTTCCATAAACGAAACGCCTTTACCCTTGGTGGTATGGGCGATGATAACCTGGGGACCGGAATGGATCTCTTTAGCTGTATCCAATGCCTCGACGACCTGTCGCATGTCGTGTCCATTAATCTCGATCACTTGCCAATTGAAAGCACGCCACTTGTCAATAAATGGCTCTAGGGGCATAATCTCGTGTACTGTCCCATCAAGTTGTACATCGTTGAAATCAACGATGGCAGTTAAATTTGCTAAACGATACTTGGCAGCCAACATGGCACCTTCCCAGACAATACCAGCCTGGCATTCTCCATCCCCGAGCATGACATAAACGCGATAGTTTAAGTTCCTGTATCGAGCAGCCTGAGCAAGACCAGCGCCTATCGCCACGCCATGTCCCAGGATACCTGAGGTCATATCGACTCCCGGGGTTTTTAACCGGTCAGGATGACCTTGTAAATGGCAGGTAAGCTCACCCCAATGTTGCAAGTCTTCCAGGGGGAAATAGCCCTTGCGAGCCAAAGCAGAGTACAACAGTGCTGAGGCATGACCTTTGCTGAGAATAAATCGATCGCGTTCAGGCATATCCGGTCGTTGTGGATCAATGAGCATGTGATGAAAATAAAGCGCAGCCATTATATCAGCCCCTGAGAGTGAGCCGCCTGGGTGCCCAGCCTGGCGGTTGTAGATCATCTCCAGGCTGTCAACTCTGAGCTGGCGCGCTTTCTCTTGCAAGTCTAAGATAAGTTTTTCAGTATGGTAACTCATTTGGAACCTTTCTTGGGTCATTCCATTAAGATTTAATATTTTTGTTTAGTCAGGAGGTTGAATTATCCAAGCCAGACTCAAGTTTGTTTTTTCTGGTTCATGTTCTCTGGCGTCTGCGAATATAATCAAAACTGATTGCAAACAACAGCACTAAACCGATAACAACTTTGTGATAGTAGGGATTTATGTTTAACATAATCATCCCGTTCTGCAAGATTCCTATCAGCACTGCACCGATTGCAATTCCCAATACACTACCCGAACCACCGGAGAAGCTTAATCCTCCCAGAATTGCAGCCGTGATAGCAGTCAGCTCGAACCCTTCTCCTGCACCTGGGTGGCCCATGGTCATACGACCAGCCTGAATCATGCCAACGATGATGGCACATACGGTAGATAAAATGTAGCATAGGACAATACGTTTATCCACATTCACCCCTGAAAGTCGTGCTGCTTCCATATTACCGCCGACGGCGTAGATATGGCGGCCAACAAAGGTGTAACGTAGGATGAAATATGTTATAGCCAAAATGACAAGATAGATGATCACCGGTACCGGGATCTGACCGAACAAGAAGCCCTGACCAAAAAAATTGAAAGGGCGTGGCATATCCGTAATCGGAAACCCCAAAGTCAAAACCAGCATTGATCCACGAGCTACGCCCATGGTTACCAATGTAATTAGAAAACCATGCATTTTTAACTTCGTGACAAACAATCCGTGAATAATTCCGATCATCATACCTAAGAACAGGGTCAGGGAGATTCCCATCCAAATGGGCATCCCGAGTTTTACAATGAAATATCCCGCCATGACACCGCCGACGGCTACGATGGAGCCTACTGATAAGTCAATACCACCTGTAAGAATAACAAAACCGACGCCTGTAGCACCGATCGCCAGGATAGCGATATCCCTCGACATGGTTTTGATATTGTCTACTCCTATAAATCGCGGGTTGATGAATCCCGCTATTGTGATTAGAATAATCACAATCAGCAACAAGATCACTTCGTTTTGTTTGAAAAAACCAGTAATATTCTTAAGTCTTCCTTGTGAGGATGCATGCACCACATTTCCCTTTAATTTCTTGTAAATGGTCTGGATTTTCATTTTAAGTATCTCCGTGGTTTGAAAATATCGTGTATCAATTGGCAGTTGTTGAATCAAATACTAAAAATTTGGTGGCGCATGTCATGATTTCTTCCTGATCAAAACTCGATGCATCGAATTCTCCGGTAATGCGTCCCTGACACATCACTATCACTCGGTCACTCATGCCCATGATCTCGGGCATTTCAGATGAGATCATCAAAATGCCCATGCCCTCATTCGCAAGCTGGCTTATCAATGTATGTACTTCTGCTTTGGCTCCAACATCAATTCCGCGAGTTGGTTCATCCATGATTAATACTTTTGGTTTTGTAGCCAACCACTTGGCTAAGACCACTTTCTGTTGGTTTCCTCCACTCAACTCATTAACCTGCTTATCCAGGCTGGAGGTGGCAATATTCAACTTCTTTACATAATTTCCAACGATCTCATTCTGTTGTCCGGATGCGATCACACCTAACAGGTTCGAGATACGCTGCATAATTGCAATGCTGGCATTGTCTTTCACATCCATACCCAGAACCAGTCCCTGGTGTTTGCGGTCTTCTGGCACCCATCCAATTCCATGTTCGACAGCATCGGAAGGGTTGTTAATCTGGACGGTTTCATTGTTTATCAGGATTGTTCCACTGGTGCGCCGATCTGCACCAAAGATTAATCGGGCGACGTCTGTCCGTCCTGCTCCAACCAGACCAGCTAATCCTACTATCTCTCCTTTATGGACGGTCAGGCTCACATCTTTAACGATATTGTTCCCGCTCAAGCCGCGCACCTCCAAAACAGGTTCCTTTATTTCCGATTTCATTTTGTGGAATAACCCCATTTCTCTTCCTACCATTAAACGGATAATCTTCTCTATGGTTGCATCCTGGATGAGAAGTTCTCCCACCCGTTTTCCATCGCGCATGACGATCATCCGATCGACCATCTTCATAACTTCCTCCAGCCTGTGGCTAACAAACACCACAGACACCCCTTTTTCTCTCAAGCGGTTCATGATCTCAAAAATCGCTTTTACTTCTTTGTTCGAAAGCGCAGATGTTGGCTCATCCATCAATATTAATTGAGCATTGCGCGAAATAGCTTTTGTAATTTCAACCATCTGCTGAGCGGCAACAGTGAGGTCTTTCACCAGCTTGTTCGGAGGAATATCGATACCAAGTTCACCTAATATTTGTCGGGCATCTTCCTCCATTTTCTTAAAATCAACCATCCCCAACGCTGGTATTCGACGAGGCTCCCGGTTCAGGAACAGGTTTTCTGCCACACTCAACTGTGGAACCAGTGCAAGTTCCTGATAAATCGTACTAATTCCTAAGGATTGCGCCTCCTGTGGATTTTTTGGGTCCACTTTCTCTCCCCCTATATAAATCGAACCTTGATCCATGGTATAGACACCCGAAAGAATTTTGATCAAAGTTGATTTGCCTGCACCATTCTCGCCGAGCAGACCGACTATTTCACCAGGGTAAACCTCGAAATTGACATTATCCAAAGCTTGCACGCCAGGAAAATGTTTACTGATATTGGCCATTCGCAACAAGGGTTGGTGATTCATACTGTTTCGCCTTTTCGTTTACTGGAGTTCAAGGTGACTGTACCGAAACAAGATACAGTCACCATTTTTTATTACAGTTTATTGTGATGCGATACCGATCGAGTTTAAGTATTCTTTATACAGGTGGATAGTATCTGAGTAAATGACATCGATTCCGGTGTCAAGATGATCTTTATTATCACCAATTAAGTAAGGCTCTAGTAGAGCCATGGTTGCGTCCTTACCAATCAAGGTCATTACGTGCATGATGTAACCACTCAAGTAGCCGTAGAAGTATACGCGCTGACCAATCATAGCCTGTACGACGCCCTCTTCAGCCAGTTTCTGGGTTTCAGGTTCGGCGTCAAAGGCAACAATTTTGACCACGCCTTGTTTACCAGCAGCTTTGACGGCCTGTCCAGCCATCGGACCGTTGTAGGAATAGATGGTGATGAAACCGCTAAGGTCTGGGTATTTCTGCAAGGCAGTCTCAGCGTTGCTCAAAGCCTTTTCCATCTGGATATCGTCGTAGAGTGTTTCCAAATATTCAATTTTGGATCCTGCCAGGCCATCCTGAATACCGCGAATGCGCTCAAGAGCGTTGGTGGCGGTTGCGTAACCGACCAGACCGACGACTGTGCCTTCGCCGATAATATTGATGGCTGCTTCAGCGGCAGCTCGTCCGGCATTATAGTCGGACATGCCAATGTATACAGCTCGTCCACTCGCCGCAGCATCAGAGTCGGTTGCGAGGAAGTTGATGCCTTCACCAAGTCCTCGTGCGACATAGTCATTTACAGCCTGGGGATTAATGGCAGAGAATGTAATGGCATTGTACTTATCGTTGATGAATGTATCTAACATGGAAAGCTGTGCAGAGTTAGCGTCTGTTCCTGCGGGAGCATTGAAGAACATCGGGACATTCAATTCAGATGAGGCTCTTGATAGACCAATTTGAGCCGCTGTCCAGAAGGGGGTTACTGCATTGGTCAATAAAACATATTTTGCGCCAGCTGGTGCTGACTGATCTTTGGCTGCATCCTTCAACAGGTCTACCACTTTAAACAGATTGTCTGGCCGGTAGGGGTTGGCGACAGGCGCTACAGGTTCCACGGGAACAGCTGTTTGAACTACTTCAACTTCAACGATTTCTTTTTCCACCACGGTATTTACCACGGTTTCTTTCACAACAATTGTTTCTGGGGTGGGAGCGGCTGCGGGTGTGCATGCACCCAGAATCATACTTAGCATAATTATAAGGGTGATGGGTAAAAATTTAATTTTCATTTGAGAATTCTCCTATTAGTTTATTATATTGATTGAAAATATCACACATGATTTGCGTTTTGGGCTTCAATAACGTCACCTATCTTCTTCTCCTGAACCTCCTTTCCATTACAAGATAAAGAAACTCACTTTTTGAATACCATATGAATGGATTCACCCACCCGCCATTGGTGAGACCAGGGCGATTTCCTGACCTTCCTTTAAGCGTAAAGAGAAATCCTGTACTTCTCTCTTCTCAACCATTACAAAGACCGGGGCTAGAAATCGCCCTTTCGTCATATCCCAAATATTTTCAAGCTGGTTATCAGGAATTGTTTCAGCCAAAAGATTAAGGAAATCGATTAGCATTGAGTCATCCGGAAGAACAAATTCCATTGTATCGCTCCCGATTCGGGTTTTAACCCAACCATGCGCTCGAAGTGTAATTTTCATTTATTGAGTCCTACGTGGATAAACATATTAGAATACAGGATCTGGATAGAGGTCTTTGGCAACATCAGCGAGACCTAAATCCATTAGAACTTGCCTGGACGGTTTTCCGTCGTCTTCCCAACCGCGAATCTGGTAATACTCATTCAGTTGGAACTCAAGATCTGGTACAACACCAGATGCGCCGCCCGTTTCCAGCGGTGTCAGTGAACGTTTTGAAAGTGTGTCATCAGCCCGTCTGATTCCACAACGGTAGTTGTAGGCACGGTGAAGTGCGTTGATTCTGTCAGCGATTTCCAGCAAATCCTTTGGACTTAGGGACGAGCCGGTGGCATAATTAATCAGGGATGCCAAATCAGAAGGCTGCTGCGAAAATGTGGCGAAATAACACAAGACCATTGATGACAGGATGTGCGACCAGTTCTGAGCAAAACGGGTTATACTGGCTTTTCCTTCATTGCTGTGGCGTGGGAAGTAGCCCATTAGTCCCCATTCAGGGATTGGGTCCTGCCTGTTCTCATAAATCGCAGACATGCCATGTAAGTGGCATCCACCGCGGGGACTCGTTGCGTAATTCGATGCCCAGGAGAAAAATGCCCGCGCATCGTGCATTGGGAGCTCCAGACCCTTGACCTGTACAGCGAAGTCAATTGAATCATTTCCAAGTTGGAAAGCCATAAGACGTGTACCCTGGCCTACAAACTTGCCAAAACCTTCCCCTTTGCCGATCATTTCGACTAATTGAATCAATGCTTGCGCGTTACCCCAGGTTAATTCCAAGCCGCCAGTGTCTTCCTGGTTTATCAAACCTTTTTCATAACATTCCATTGCGAAGGCAATGCTGCTGCCACATGAGATGGTATCCAGTCCGTAAATATTACATAAGTGGTTGGCAAATGAGACAGCTTCCAGATCATCAACCAGGGTCATCGATCCGAGTGCACCAAGTGATTCATACTCGGGTCCAGGGCCATCCATTTTGTAAGCCTGGGTCTCGATCTTTACCCAGCGTGAGCACCCAATTGGGCAGAAATGGCAGGCATTGTGAGGGACCAGCATGGTATCGTACATTTTCTGGCCCCCGAGACTGACGCAAAGCTGCTCATAAGACCCAACCGACCAGTTCTTGACGGGTATATCCCCAACTTGCCAGTTATTATCCATCACCTCAGGAGTTCCATATATCCGCAGCATTTTGGTTTCATCGCCACGGCCGTTGCGCTTATTTATCTCTAACGCATACCGTTTGAACCCATCCGGATCTGCTACTTCAACCTTCTGTGTGCCTCGGACAACGATTGCTTTCAGATTTTTGCTGCCCATCACTGCGCCAGTGCCGCCCCGCCCAGGGGTTCTGCCAGTGTCATTGACCATGCAGGAGTATAACGCTCCAGCTTCACCAGCTGGACCAATGCACAAAACTCTCGCCTTGTCGTCTGAAACTTCTGTCTGAAGTAGGCTTTGGGTTTCATAGGTGTCTTTACCTGAAAGGTGAGAAGCAGTACGGATCTCAGTCTTACCATTCTTTATATTGATATAAACAGGTTCAGTCGCTTTTCCTTCGATCACAAGCACGTCGTAGCCCGTCTGTTTAAATTCGGAACCCCAATGACCGCCAGAACTCGAGTCACAAAGAATGCCAGTTAATGGAGATTTGAAAACAACCTGATAGCGGCCAGCAGTTCCCAACGATGTCCCCGTGATAGGTCCTGTAGTGATGAAGATCTTCGCTTCAGGTCCCAGAGGGTCTGTTTCTGGTGGAACCTCATCGTACATTAATCTGACACCAAGGCCAGATCCACCAATATAATCACGTAAATATGCAGGATTCAGGTTTTCTTCACTTACCTTCATTGAAGATAGGTTGATGCGCAAAAGTTTTCCAGTGTAGCCTTTCATTTATGTCTCCTAAAAATTTTCTATGTAGAATTCCCAGCAGGTTGCTGGCATGATTCCCGGATGATCAGTGATACACCGAGACGATAGGCGATTGGTTTTGTAGAAGTCAGTTCTTTGGTAATTCGGCGGTGGAGTAGATCTACAGCCAACTGTGTCATTTCGTTGATGGCAACACCAACCGTTGTAATTGGGGGATTCCAGACGGACATCCATTCCGAATCATCAAACCCTGCTACCGAAATATCAGCCGGAACGCTGATTTTTCGTTGATTAAGCATGTTTAAAACACCAAGCGTAATCCGGTTGTTTGCTGCAAAAATAGCAGTTGGAGGATTTGACAGGTTCAGTAATTCTGAAACCGCCTGCTCACCATAGGCGCGAGTAAACGAGCCGATTTTAATCAAGTCCTGGTCAAGAGCCATGCCAGCTTGCATCATTATGTTTTGATAGCCGGTTAAACGTTCCAATCCGGTGGTTGTACTGGTTGAACCGCTTATAATTGCGATACGTTTGTGTCCTAGACCAAGCAAATAGGTGATAACTTGCTGAACACCGCGATAATTGTCGTGCAGGACTGAGTCCAATAAATTAATCTCGCGTTGGCGATTGACTTCAACAATCGTAATACCAGCCTTTACCATCGCGTGGATGTATTCGGAGTTGTTTCCGGTAACAGGGTGGGTGTATAAAACACCATCAACGCATATTTCTTTCAACATACGAAGATAAGCCAGATCTTTTTGCGGATCATCATCGTTGACACAAAGGATCATTTCATAATCGTATTTGTTTAAAATACTCAATGTTGAACTTGCAACAGAGGTATAGAAAACATTGGATAAATCTGGAATGACCAAGCCAATTAAGTGGGAAGGTTTACCTTTGAGTCCACGAGCCATAATATTGGGAATATATTCCAATTCTTTGGCAGCATTCTCAACCTTATTAAAGGTTTCTTCGCTAAAGTATCCGGTTTTATTCAAAACACGAGAAACAGTTGCCGGAGAAAGGCTGGCTAGTTTTGCGACGTCAACAATTGTAGGGGAGATTTTTTTCTTCATTATTATCCGTAGGGGTTAAAGGAATGCTGTGCAATTAATTCACAAATATTTCATAAATAAACAGATAATGTATGTAATGATATGGAAACGTATTCATAAATTTTCATATATCTTAGCACGAAGAAAATCGAACGTCAATCAGGAAGAATGTCACATTAATTAAATTACATTATGCAAAAATTCATCAATTCTGAACATATACCATATTCATTGAAATGGAAACGTGAACGGCAATATGGAAGGGCTATCACTTATGCCGTTCAACTGATGATTAAAACTTTGTTGTTCAATCGCCTCTATCGGAGTTGCACCTTCCAAAAAATTAAAATCACAGCGCTGGATGGTCAACGAAATTGAGTGATTTCAGATAGATTTCTAATTGACAAGGATCACCCCATTGCAGATAGAGGCAGGATAGACTTACAAGATTCTCGAATAATCAAAGATGTACCCAGATGATAGGTAGTGGGTTTGGGATTTGACTCGGTCTGAGCTATGCGGTGATGTAGAAGATCCACAGCTAGTTGAGACATTTCATTTATGGCGATATCCACCGCCGAGATAGGCGGAGACCAGACAGGCATCCATTCTGTGTCATCAAAGGCAATCACAGAAATGTCATCCGGGATACGAATTTTTCTCTGACCAAGTATGTTGAGTAAGCCAAGAGCAATCCTATTGCTGGCTGCAAAAATAGCCGTTGGTGGATTTGGCATATCGAGTAATTCAATAGCAGCTTGCTCACCATACTCGCGAGAAAATGATCCTATCTTTAGTAAATCGGGTTCAGTGTCAATTCCTGCTTCCGAAAAGGAATTTTGATACCCGGCTAGACGTTCCGAACCGGTTGAAATATTTATTGAACCGCTGATCATGGCAATGCGCCGGTGGCCCAACCCAATCAGATGGTTTATCACTTGTTTTGTACCTCGGTAATTGTCAGCCAAAACAGCATCCAGTAAATCAATTTCCCGCTGTCGATTCACCTCAACAATTGGCATCCCGCTTTTCACTAATTTGCGAACATAAGCTGAATTATTACCGTCCACTGGGTGGGTATACAAAATTCCATCCACTCGTTTTTGTTCCAGAATCTGCAGGTAAGAGAGGTCCTTTTTTGGATCTTCATCCGTGATACAAAGGACCATTTCTTCATTACTTTTTCTCAAAGTTGCCAAAATAGAGTTTGCAAGGGATGTATAAAACACATTTGTAATATCAGGAATAATGAGTCCAATAAGACGCGACGGCATACCTTTCAAACCACGCGCCATCCAGTTTGGTGAATAACCCAATTGGATAACAGCCGCTTCCACTTTTTGCTGAGTTTCAAAGCTAAAATATCCACTTCTGTTCAGAACACGGGAAACAGTTGCTGGGGAAAGACCAGCATGTTTTGCAACATCAATAATTGAAATTTGGCTTTTGGTTTTCATGTTTTGGCTCACAATATCAATTTATTCATATATAAACTGGAGTAATGGTGGAAACGTTTCCACATAATTTTGTCTAGAATATCACAAAAAAATAACAAAGTCAATGCACAGATGTGCCAGAGGATGGAGACCCCTTCAATCTTCACACATGCAGAGTGGTCAAATGGGAAAGCACCATAACGAAACACTTGCCTAAGCTCATAACCATCTGGGGCTCAGTCCACAACTTGCATTTTCAGGCTTTCTATTATGCTTACTTTTCAATAAGCATCCTATATTGTTCGTCAAGCCCATCGTTCAATAACACCTTCTGGAATTTTTTTCCTTAAAAGGCAAAGATTAGAACCTTTTTTATATTTATCAATATTCAATTTTTGTAGGTGAAGAAAAACCAAATGGTTTAAATATAGAATATGGATATGCCATGTTTTATTTAGACTCTGTATCGCTTATTCCAATAATCCGGAAAGGTAAGTTTGTTTCCATAAACAAATCGGATGAGCTGTCCATGGTGCTGGATTTCATCTTCCAGCAGGTCGAATGCGGGGTTAATTTGTACTTAAGTTAAATTAGAAGGACCGGTTTTTCAGATGGTGTTCATACCATCAGACCTGGATGTGCAAACTGCACATAGGTGCTCACAGGCACCATGTTTATGACTTCAGGTATGATGGTAGATATGAACCATTGATTTCTCCTTTGCAATGATTATAGCGAAGTGAAAGAAAAAAGCAACAAAAAATTTAATTAAATGTCAATGCGGAAGAATGACCAAAATTTATTCAGGTTTTCAAATTTTCTCAACCGTTTTGAATCGAGATATCACTCTCCAAATTTATTCCAATGTTCTCCAAAGATAACAGCTTCATCCGGGATTGAAAGCGGAATGGGACTCGAAACCCAGGTGGTGTTAAGAAAATGTTTCCAATGAACATTTTCAGATACGACGTTCCCACCCCAGGTACCACATCCCAATGTCAGTGCCACAGGCATCCCGTTGTCATAATTGCCACTATTACCATAGGTCTGAACCTGATTGACCATGATTCGGCTGACGCGTGCACGCATCGCGAGTTCCTGGATGTGGTCCTGGTTTTTACTATGAATACCACACGAATGTCCATAACCACTAAAGCGTGTAATCTGGGTAACCAGCGAGACAGCTTCATCAAATATCTGATACTTCCAAACTGTCAGAACTGGGGAAAGTTTTTCTGCGGAAAACATATCTTCCGGTCCAACAGTTTCTCCCAACACCATCAGAAAACGAATCTCTTTTTCACTTTTTATTCCAGCCAATTCAGCGATTTTCGATGCAGGTTGCCCAACCACTTTTGAACTTAGATGGGTTCCATCTGGCCACATTATTGTCTTCAAGGCAGCTTTTTCAGCGGAATTGCACAGGTATCCACCTTCTTCTATTAATAATTTGACCATGAGATCAAATATTGTCTCTTGAAATACAACTGAATTTTCAGCAGAACACGAAGTGGCATTATCAAAAACTTTTCCGAGATGGATTTTATGGGCTGCATCTGGAAGATCAGCAGTTTCATCGACCACCACGACGGCATTCCCAGCACCAACACCATAAGCTGGTGTACCGCTTGAATAGGCTGCTTTTACCATCGCACCACCACCGGTTGCAACAACAAGATCAACCTGGTTCATCAATTCCTGGGTCATTGGAATACTGGGATTTTGAATATTTTGAACCAGGTCTACAGGTGCACCAACTTGCTGCAAACCAGCTCTGATGTAATTACAGGTTAATTCGCAGGTTTCCTTCGCTTTTGGATGAGGAGCGAAAATAACTGCATTTCGTGTTTTCAAAATAGGTAGACCATTGGCGGCAAGGGTAGATGACGCGTTCGTTACAGGTGTTAGTGCACCGATGACACCTACTGGCTTGGCAATTTTGACCAACCCTTTGCTTTCATTGTGCTCAATCACACCAACTGTCTGTAATCCATGCAAATCACGCAAGACGCCTAGAGTCTTCTTCATATGTTTCAACACTTTATGGTCGTAAACTCCCATTCCGGTTTCTTCTACAGCTAATTTTGCACAGGCTTCCGCATGTGGTCTCTGATATAACTGCCAACCAACTGCAGCGATCATTTCATCAACTTTTTCTTGTGACCAAAATTCGATTTCTTCCTGAGCCGCTCTTGCTTGATCGACCAGTCGTTTGATTTCTTGTTCCATTGCTTATTCCTTTATTCACAACCAGCTGAGGATGGCTTTTTTGATTTCCTGGTTTTCCAGGTGTTTAAGATCAATCAAATCAAGCACACCCGGGTATTCCAGAGTTGGTTTAATGATGTTTTCAGGTAATTCGCGTATGATTTCAGTCATGTTTTTATGAGTGGTTACAGAGATTCCTTTTAATATTTCTCGTGATTTTGCCTGTGGTTCTCTACGGTTCTCCGGATATCCTCTCCCGTGCTCTACAGCAAAGAACTGATCAAAAATAAAACCTAAGTTGGCACCACTCGCCCAACCATAGCCTTGGTTCAAAGCCAGAGAGATGCAATTTCCGGCATTTATCTGGACAAACAACCAGGCATCCAGAGGATTTTGAAGCAGACCGCAGAAGACCCCGGGATATTGCATGACAGAATTCATATACCCGATACCGGTTCCACAACCGCCCACAACCAGATCCACTTTTTTTAGATTTAGCAGCAATGCGGAGAGAAAACCGGTATGAATATATTGCAGTTCAGGTTGTTCACCAGATTTCTTCATTCCTACATTAAAAATTTCATGACTTCTGCCACTTAGGGCTGCCAAAATATCAGCATTACGATCAGCAGCACTTGTTTCATTAATAATGGCTATTTTCATCACATTCTCCTTCTGGCTATTTCTTTTTTATCACCACATTAGCTGCTTCAACAATATCTTCTACCCGTAACCCCATGTGATCCATCAGAGATTCAGCATCCAGGGCGGTGTATGCAAAGCAATCTTTAACACCAACCCTGACCAATGGAATGGGACAATTTTCAGCCAGAGCTTCAGCAACTGCTCCACCTAGACCGCCAATGATGGAATGTTCTTCAACTGTAACGATTGCACCGGTTTCACTTGCTGCCGAGCAAATTGCTTCTATATCTAAGGGTTTGAGAGTGTGCATTTCTAAGACACGGGCAGATATTCCTGCCTGATTTAGTTGATCAGCAGCCATGAGTGTTCGACCAACCATGGTGCCATTTGCAATTAATGTAACATCGCTACCATTTCGCAACTGAATCGATTTACCGATTTGCGGCTGAATGGTTTCAGGATGGACGGGAAGCGAAACATCACGGCTCATCCGTAAATATAATGGTCCGTGATGAGCTGCAACCACAGGTATCCAGTTTTTGATCTGATGATTGTCTGATGGAACGATAACAGTCATGTTCGGAATTGCACGCATTACTGCCACATCTACAATACAATTATGGGTGGGACCATCTTTGTAATCGGATAATCCAGCGTAATGACCAACCAGCTTTACATTGGTGTTGGCATACGCCACACATGTGCGCACCTGTTCGATTGCCCGTAATGCCAGAAAGGCAGCAAATGCATTTACGAATGGAATATAGCCCCCTAATGATAAACCAACGCCAAAATCAACCATACAGGGTTCGGCAATTCCGACATTATAAAATCGATCAGGGAACCTGGTTGCAAAGAAATGGGTTAGTGTGGAAGAAGAGGTATCTGCATCCAGAACGACGATTTTTTCATTGAACTCGCCATATTCAGCTAATGCTCGTCCATATGCTTCCCGTTGGGGCATTGTTGTCATATTACACCGCTTCCTTTTTTAACTCAGCTAAAGCCTGCTCATACTGAGTCGGCTTAGGAACTGCTCCATGCCAGCTAGATTCATTTTCCATATAGGAGACACCTTTACCTTTGGTTGTGTGGGCGATGATGATGGTTGGTCGACTGTGGATTTCCTCAACAAGATCCAGTGCTTCAATAACCTGACGAGTATTGTGCCCATTGACTTCAAGCACATGCCAGTTAAACGCTTTCCAGCGATCAGTGATTGGCTCGAGAGGCATAATTTCATGAACAGGACCATCTAGTTGAACATCGTTATAATCAAGGATTGCTGTGAGATTTGAGAGATGATATTTCGCAGCGACATTGGCTCCTTCCCACACAATCCCAGCCTGCATTTCACCATCACCCAGCAACACATAAGTTCGATACTTTTTATTTCTTTTTCGGGCAGCCATTGCAAGACCGGCACCAACAGCCAGACCATGCCCTAGAGGTCCGGCACTCATCTCAATACCAGGTGTTTTTATGCGGTCTGGATGCCCTTGAAGATGACAATCGAGTTCTCCCCAGTGATATAAATCTTCTTCAGGAAAAAAACCTTTCCTTGCCATTGCAGCGTATAAAATAGCTGAAGCATGCCCCTTGCTTAGTAAAAAGCGGTCTCGATCCTCCCAATCCGGATTGTTTGGGTCCAGACGAAGTTTGTGAAAAAATAAAACAGAGATGATTTCCGCTGCAGAGAGAGAACCACCCGGGTGTCCGGCCTGCCTCTTATAAATCATCTTAATGCTTTCGATCCTTAATTGACGGGCAATTTCATCCAGCTCGAGGATTTTTTGTTCGGTTATATAATTCATATTAACCTTTTCACCTTTTTAATTGGTTTCTGGTCTAATACGATTTCATGATTTTCTTTTGCCGATTTATGTGCACCAATAGAAAATTCAAGCACCTCACGGCCAGTTTTACCATCCAGATGTGGATTACCACCTTTAGTGATTACATCGATTAAATGTTGTGTACAATCGATAAAACTATCATGCCACTCAAATCGGTCGACAGGAACTTCAGTGGTTTTTCCATCTCTGAATAAAATAAGAGGAGGATAATCAATCGTTTTAGCCGTACAGCGATTAATGAATAATATTCCCTTATCTCCAATAATTTCTGTTCGATCATCATCGGAATAATAAATACTTTCCATTTCCAAATTGGGTGTATGGGCAAAATCCAGGGTGCCATATTTCCGATCTCCCTGAAATTGAAACATGATAACGGCCGGTGCATCCAGGTAAATCTTTGGGTATACCTTAGATTTATCGATCCAGGCATTGACTCTTTTAACCGGCCCCATCAGATCATACGCGAGAGAAAACAAATGGTATCCATGATCAAAAATCAGTTCACCACCGCCGCTTTTTTTCTCGTCAAAACGCCATTTCCAGGCTGAAAGGGGAACTTTCCATTCCGTTTTGCTTTTCCCTGTGCTTACATGCATTCTTATCATTTGAGGTTCGCCGATTTCTCCAGCCAGCAGCATTTCTTTGGCCTTCACATTGGGTGGATAAAATACAAAGTTTTCATACACACGAAATACTAAACCGCTTTTTTCTGCGGCGTACACCATTTCGTCTGCTTCTTCAAGCGTGATTGCCATGGGTTTCTGAACAGAAACGTGTTTACCAGCTTGTAGGGCCTGAACGGTCATGGAACAATGAAGATGGTGAGGCACAAGCAGCTCAACCAAATCAATATCGGTGTCTTCTAAGACGTCCTGATAATCTTTATAAACTTTTGGAACCTGCCATTCTTTTGCTTTTTTCTTTGCTTGCCTTTCATTTGTATCACATAGAGCAATGATTTTTGCATCATCGCGACCAACATAACCCATTTGGTGGAGATCAGAGATTCTGCCACACCCGACTATAGCGACATTTAGTGTTTTTTTCATAACCTTATCCATTGAAAGTAATAGTTTCTTCAGACTGCTCTAACAGTCCTTTTTGATGCAATTGTAGACGAATCTTCTGGTGAGCTTTTCTATTAAGGGGATACCAGATCAGTAGGGGGAGAGAAATGATCATAAAGAATGCTGGTATAGGACCGAAGAATAGACGGATACCAAATAACGTGGAAGAAGTTTGTTCAACATTAGGAACGTAATTATATAGAGCAAGTAACCAACCAGTGCTTGCAATAGCTATCGCTTCCGAAATTTTTGTCGCCAATCCCCATACACCATAATACATGCCACTACGATAATCACCTGTTTCTAAACGATCATAATCAACCACATCTGCCATCATCGACCAGGGGAAAACCCAATTAGCAGCAAATCCTATCCCTGCTGTTATTGCTACGATATAAATCAGTGCAGTTGGTTGATTGGGGAAAAAGAAGCATGCGCCTACCGATAGAGCGCCAATCGCCATACCTACACCATATGCTGGCCCTTTGTCCCATTTCTCTGAAATCTTCTTCCATGGGAAGATACAAATAACCACAACAATAAGAAGTAATCCCATAAACATAGGCACTTCTTTTTCCATTTTCAACTGATAGGTGAGAAAATATGCCATCAGGGTTTTAATGAGTGCGAAAGAAAGATTCATAATCAGGTAAGCAATAATTAATCGTACAAAGGGCTTATTCTGGAAGGTAAATTTTATGGCTTTTATGGGTGAAATACTGGATTTATTATCAATAATATCTTGTTTTTCTCGAATGCCAGCTGCAGAAATTAATAATGAAGCCGCCGCAATTACACCATACGCAATTCCAATAAACCCATATCCTGTATATTTAACCGCGAACATACCTACAATTGCCGGGGTTAAAGCAGCGCCAACCAGATAAGCTGGTACCGCCAGAACCATTCGGAAGGAGGTGAGACTGGAGCGTTCATCATAGTCTTCCGTCAGTTCTGAGGTTAAGGAATAGTAAGGGACATTGGTAGTTGTCCAAATGGTGTCAAACAGTAAAAATGTACCAGCGACCCAAAGAAAAATACCAATTTGGTCCAATCCTTTGGGGACAAACCACAATAACATAATGCTGAGGCCTAATGGTATCGCCCCGAAAATCATAAAGACTCGACGCTTCCCAAACCGTTTGGAAGATGTGCGATCTGATATCCAGCCAAAAAGTGGATCGTTGACAGCGTCCCATATTTTTCCGACCAATAGTGCACTGCCGACCAGGGCAGGAGGTAATAAAGCACCATCTGTATAAAAAATCATAAGGAAAAATTGAATGGCAGAATTGACAAGTGCATTACCGACATCACCAATGCCATAAAACAGTTTGGTTTTGAGAGACAATTTGTCCTGGGTGTAGGAATATGACATTGTTTTACTCCGGATAAAATAATTTACAATCCAATTTTATGTCGGAGCTTTTGAGTCTCTTCAGACCACACGCCGACATTCCATCTACCGAAAGTTCCCAATCCGCCTAATTCATTAGGTCCATAATAGACCGGAAGGTGAATAACGCTCAACCCTTTGTATTCTTTGGCTGCCTGAAGGGCAGAAAGAAGGGATTTGACATCAAAACCACCATGTATCGCGTTCACTCCTTCAATTGACTTTGCCATCGCAACATAATCAACCTTAACAGAATCGTTGGTGGCAAAATCGACACCATATTGATCTATTTGTAATGCTGAGATGGCCGACATACGACGGTTATCCAAAATCAAGATGCAACCTTGCGCATGATGTTCAACGGCATCAATCAAGATTTGAGGATTCATCATGAAAGAGCCATCCCCTGAAAAAGCCAAAGGATAGAAGGATTTCTCTGACAATGCAGATGATAAAACAGCTGAGCATGCAAAACCCATATAACTGGCACCACCGTCAGTGATACTTTGCCCAGATCTCTCATCCTCAACGATTTGAAATCCATTTGCCTGAACATCACCTGCATCGAAAATAGAAATACAATTATTTTCTTTCGCCCAATCTGTAGCAATTTTAATCGCTGCTGGTTGGGTCAACACTTCATTATCCCAAACAGAATCGAAAATAGTTTCCTGCTTGAAGCGTAAAGATTTGAACGCCTCCCATTCGTTTTTCTTTTCAGTGCATGTAGTAAACCATTCGGAATTATTATTGGCTGGTTTAGTCCCCATTTTTTTCAATGTTTGCAGTAACAATTGGAGAGTAGCAGAGGCATCGCCAACAAAGGCAGTCGTTTTACCATAGTGAGTGGCAGAATCTATGTCAGTATTTATATTAACTACATGTTGTGCCTTTAAGTACCCTGTTCTGGAGCAGTCAGATTGGCAGACAAAACGAGAACCGATAACAATAAGCAGATCTGCGTTTTCCATTGCGAAATTACCACTGATAGACCCTTTTGAGCCAGCTACAGACATATTTCTTGCATGATTGTATGGAATAATCCCAGTCGAAACCGGGGTAGTGATTGTCACCCCATCGACTAATTCTAACAACTCGATAATTTCTTTACCAGCATCTTTTGCCCCACCACCAACGCGAACCACTACCTTTTTGGCTTCAAGAATAGCAGATGCAGCTTTTTCATAATTTCCATTATCTGATGCTGCGCCAAGTGGGGGTGGTGTCCCAAGTGGTAACTCATCCAAATTAAACCCCTTGATGATGGTAGATTGAATGTTCATTGGCAACAGAAAATAAAATGGCCCCGCCCTGTGTGGATGATCTACAGTATTTAAACCCCGACGTAAAGCAGTTGAGATTGCAAGGGGCGTATGAAGACTGTAAGTATTGTTTATACTGCTAAAAAGTCGATGGAACAATCCCTGCTCCGGACGAGGAATTTGTTGAAAATTTGGTCCTTCATCTTCAGTAGTTTCATCTCCAAGAATATACCAAACTCCTAAACCATTATTAAGAGGAACCAAAGAGGCAGCCAATGCTTGCAGAGGGCCAGGACCAATAGAGGCGACAACAGCAGTCTTTTCTCCAGTGATCCATCTAAGAGCTGAGGCAGCGTGAGAAGCTTCAATCTCACTGCGAACATTATAGACTCGCACTAAGCCAGCTTGTTGATATATACGCAACACTTCGCCAATTTCAGTGGTTCCATGTCCAAAAACAGAAATAAATTTCTTAACACTCTGGAGAAGCAACCCCATAACCACTGCTTCAGAGACAGAAATATCTTGAAAACGAGAAAGTTTGCCTGTAGAAATAGCATTGGTTATATTTCCCGCCTCTTTAATTTGATTTGCTCGCAGTAATCGAATATCAGCAAGACCAGGTAATACTTGTTCTTCAGTATGATTTTCCATTTTGTCACCATTTTTTGGGGAATAATTTAAGTGCATTATTATAAATTCTTAAGATATTATACAACTCTGTTTTATATAAATCAATAACTAACCTTAAATTATTAGAAAAAACCGTGAAAATGATCAAATTACAAATTAGTAGTTGCAATTAACGCAATAAGGTTGTATATTATAAACAATCTGTATCAAATTCTCTTCTTTCCGTTTTCAATTAATTTACCTGACAATCTGATAGTGAAAATACAGGTTTATCTGACAGAACTTTCATTTCTTTCCCAATAATTCATAATAAATATATTTTAAGAACAATGCATATCTTAGAACAATCCCAAGGAGGTGTCATAAAGAAAACAGTAACGATAGATAGATGTTGTTGGAAATCTGCTTATGAAAAATATGAATGATTCAAGGAGAAAAAAGATGAAAAAGAATTTATTTGGAGCCTTAGGAATATTGTTAATTTTGGTAATGCTCCTGTCCGCTTGTCAACCTGCAGCAACTCCGGCACAACCAGCTGCACCTGCTGATCCAGCCGCACCTGCTGAGCCTGCTTCACCTGCAGAGCCGGTAGCTCCTGCCTCTGTAACAAAAACAAAAGCTAATATTGTCCATTATTATTCAGGTGAATTGGGCAAAAAGGATATGAATACGATCATTGAGAAATTCAACGCCCAAAGTGAAAAATGTGAAATTGTTGATAATACGACAGGTCATGAAGATTTTAAAACTCAAATTCTTGTCATGTTAGCAGGGAATAACCCACCCGATGTATTTTCTTACTGGGCAGGAGCTCGAGTTCAGTTTGTTGTGGATAGTAATGCCCTTATGGAACTCTCAGATTTTTGGGAAGCAGAAAAATTGGGTGATATTGTAAGTTCAGGTATTCAGGGGTCGACCCAATACAATGATGGTATATACTCTATACCCCAGAATTTCCACTATACTGGCTTTTTCTATAATCCAAAAGTTATGGCTGATGCTGGTGTAACTGAAATGCCTGCAACATGGGACGAATTCATGGCTGCCTGTGAAAAAATAAAAGCAACAGGGGTTGCTCCTATAGCTTTGGGATCAATGAATCGATGGCCTGCGCAGTTTTTCACTGACTTTTTAGTGAGCTATACTGCTGGGCATGAATATCGCGCTAAGCTTCAAAGAGGTGAAGCCGCTTTTGACGATCCGGAAGTAATGAATGCAATGGAGCTTTGGAAAGAGCTAATAGACAAAGGTTACTTCTACCCAGATGCCAATGCGTATGATTGGACGGATGCTGCTGACCAGGTATCAAATGGTGAAGCTGCCATGACCTTAATGGGAACTTGGATAACAGGATATTGGGATAGTAACGGTCTAAAAGCTGTTGAAGATTATGATCTGTTTCCCTTCCCTATAATTAATTCAAGTATTCCTCCGGCTACCTTTGCTTCCACTGATTCCTGGACAATTCCAGCTGATGCGAAGAATGCTGATTGTGCCAAAGAATTTATTGCATGGACGCTTAAACCCGAAATGCAGCTTTTATGGGCTATGGGACAGGGAGCGCTTCCTGCTTCATCAAAAACAGATACCTCTACTTTCAACCCTGTAATGAAAAAAGCCCTTGATTATATTTCTGGAGGAACAATGTGGCTTCCTGCTTATGACCTCTCCACTACCCCACCGAATGCTGAAATTGGATTAAACCTCGGCGCATTAATGATGAATGATCCCTCAAGCTATGCCAAATACCTCACAGAAGCAGAAAAACAATCTGCTGAGGTGTTTAAGAAATAACGTTTTCATTGTTGAAAATGGGCAGCCTGAAGTAAAGGCTGCCCTTCTTATTCTTAAAGAAATGGAAAAGTTTGAAATTCAACGCAATTTAATCAATAATAAAAGTAATTAAATAAAGTATTCCCTCATATGACTAAGTAAGGAGTTTTTTTGACAAGGAATCGCAACAAGTGGATTATTTTATTTTCAGTCTTACCTCTGACTATATACATAATTATTGTAATAGTTCCTCTTTTGTCATCATTCTTTTATAGCTTTACTGATTGGAATGGTTTTCGGCAGGATTATAATTGGGTGGCTTTTGACAACTTTGCAAAGATTTTCCGTGATAAATTATTCATTGGTGCCATAAAGAATACCGTAATATGGATGGCTGCAGCTATTGTACTTCCGGTAGGTGGAGGATTATTTTTAGCTTTACTCTTACATGAAGGAATTTGGGGGGCAAATTTATATAAATCTCTTTTTTATTTACCAATTTGTTTATCTCTCGCGGTTATTGGCCAAGTTTGGATCTGGATTTATCAACCAAATTGGGGATTGATCAATACTGTATTACGGCTGGTAGAACTAGATCATCTGACAATGGCCTGGCTTGCTAATCCAAAAACTGCATTAGCTGCTGTTATCATTGCCTGGTCATGGCAGCAGATTGGATTAGCAATGGTAATTTTCCTTGCAGGATTAACATCCATTCCGTCAGAGTTAACGGAAGCCGCTGAAATTGATGGTGCATCCTATTTCAAATCTCTGATTCATGTTGTTATACCTTTGTTAAGTCCTGCAACTGTTGTCATTATTGCATTATCTATTATCAATTCTTTAAAGAGTTTCGATATTGTGTATATGATGACCCAGGGAGGACCATTCCATACAACTGATACATTAGCAATGTTTATGTATAATGAGTCATTTAAAAAATATTACATGGGATATGGTAGTGCAATAGCAGTTGTTCTGTTTCTCATAGCTATGATAATCATTGCTTTTTACTTCCGTCAGGTACGGAAATTGGAGCATCTCTATGATTAATAAAACCGTAACAGATAGTCAACGCACGGCAAAGAGTTGGTCCAGAATGGATGGAGCAAAATTCAGAAGGATCCTTTTATATATTATTATCACGATTATTGCTGTTATTTACATCCTTCCTGTTTTAGGTGTTATTCTTACTTCATTTAAATTAAACGCTGAGATTGCCAAAGAAGGATTATGGACATTACCAAAAATAATACATTTGGATAACTATAAAGAGATTTGGTTTGTCGCAAATATTCAGACTTATATGAAAAATTCCTTTATTGTGACAATTCCAGCAACTTTTATTTCCATAACTCTAGGTATCCTCATGGGTTATGTTTTTAGCAAATTATCGTTTAAAGGTAGTGAATTGCTTTTTGTCTTTGTTTTGGCTGGTATGTTTTTTCCTCCACAAATTGTTCTGATCCCGCTTTTCAGGTTTTATAACCAGGTCAATTTGTATGACACGTTATGGCCAATGATTATTACCCATTCAGCGTTTGGGCTTCCAATTTGCACGTTGATTATGAGAAATTTTTTCTCTTCGATACCGATGGCAATTCGCGAATCAGCGATAATTGACGGGGCAAACGAACTGGATGTGCTATTGCGAATTATGTTACCAGTCAGCCTGCCAGCGATGGCTGTTTTAGCCACACTTCAATTTACTTGGATCTGGAATGATTTTCTTTTTCCAATCATTTTCACACAGTCGGATAGTATGCGCACCATTATGGTTGGATTAATATCAATGAAGGGACAATACAGCATTGCCTATGGTGCCCAGGGAGCTATGGCTGTTGTTGCAAGTATTCCCACCTTGATTATTTTTATTTTCTTCCAACGTTACTTTATTAGTGGAATGACAATGGGTGCCGTTAAAGGATAAATTCAGGAGTTATTAATGTCTATGACACAAAAAGAACGGGTAATTGCCCAAATAAAGCATGAGGAAACAGAGTACGTTCCTTATCATCTGATGTTTGATCCAGGATCAAACATTGAAGACAGACTTGATGCGTATTATGGAAGCGATTCATGGCGAAGTTTAATTGATAATTCAATATATCAATTGCCTCTACCCAGTACCGGTATTAATCTGGATTTGGGGGTGAAAGCATTTACGGATGATTATGGCAGCGAGTGGCGAACCGATTTGCGTCCATTTTCTTTATTAAAACCAGCTTTAACTGAACCTAGTTTAGAGGGCTATCAATTCCCAACTGTTGATGATTTGTTTGATAAAGACTGGGAAAAAACTGTACTCCAGATTATTGAAGAACAAAAAGATAAATTTATAGTAGCAGCTTATGGGTTTGGATTATTTGAACGTAGTTGGGTATTGCGGGGGTTTGAAAATGTATTAATGGATGTTGTTGTAAATATTGATTTTTATGAAGAATTATTGGATAAACTGGTTGACCATCAAATGGAAATTTTGGAAAGATTATTAATTCTACCTGTTGATGGCATCTGGTTTTTTGATGATTGGGGTTTTCAACAAGGTGTTTTGGTAGGCGCAGAACGTTGGCGAAAACTATTTAAACACCGTTACGAACGTTTATATAAACGCACCCACGAAATGGGAAAATTTGTCTTAACACATTGTTGCGGAGGCATTGACAAAATCCTTCCGGATGTAATCGAAATTGGTTTGGATGTTTACCAAAGTGTACAACCTGAAGCCAAAAATAATAGTCCTTATGATTTGAAACAAAAATATGGTGACAAAATAACCTTCTGGGGGGGATTAGGATCTCAAAAGATGATACCTTATGGAACTCCTTCGGAAATCAGAGCAGAGGTAAGACGTTTGTGTGGAGAGATGAGCAAAGGAGGTGGATATATCCTTGGTCCTGCAAAAGAGATTCAACCAGAAACGCCAGATGAAAATATTGCGGCAGTCATTGAAGCTTTTATCGAACAATCCAAATAATAATTGAAACAACCAGATTGTTTTATAAGCAATAAATCTGGTGGTTCTGTCAAAATTATTACAATTATATCCTACGATAATTTCTTTTTTTGACTTATATGTTGTGGTGTTGTAGAATTCAGTAAACATAACATATAAAACAAACTTTAGGTATACAAAATTGAGAGTTGTTTTCTAATTCCAAATTTGTATTAGGAGACAGGTAAACTTGGGAGAAATACAATCTTTAGCTCGTGGGTTGCAAATAATTGAAAAATTAGCTGAAGCTGCGGATGGTTTAAGTATTACTGACCTGGCCAGTCAATTTAAGGTTGATAAGGGAAGTATGTCCAGGCTGATGCAAACTTTAGCGAATTATGGTTTTGCTGAAAAAAATCCGAATAACAGGAAATTCATATTAGGTCCTCAAATTGTACGGCATAGTCGTAGTCTATTAAAAAGAACCTCATTACGAGATATTGCGAAACTATATTTAAAACAACTTGTTGATATCACTGGTGAATGCGCCCATCTTGCTATTTTAGCTCAAGGGCAAGCTTTCTACATTGATCAGGAAGAATCAACAAATGCTCTTCGTGTGACGACCAATGTTGGAAGTCTTGCTCCATTGTATTGCACTGCATTAGGAAAAATATTTTTAGCATTCACGAATACGCCAACACCTGAATCATTAACTATGCATACCATGCGAACAATAACTGATGCCTCAACATTAAAAAGACACCTGGAGATTGTTCGTTCACAGGGATATGCAATAGATGACGAAGAGTGGAATTTGGGTGTCCGTTGTATCGCAGTGCCTGTTTTTGATTATCGGGATAAGTGTGAAGCAGCCATAGGAATCTCTGGTCCTACTACGAGACTTTCTTTAGAAAAATTAGCACAGATTTCCACTACGGTAATCGAAATAGGCAAAGAACTCAGTGCAAAAATGTCCTTCAGGTACGAACCACCACAGATTGAGTAATTATATTGAGATCACTTTGCTCGCTCTGAACTACGCTTCAATGATATCCGTCATACCTCACACAATCCCGACCTGAACCTGATCGGCGAGCTCAAAATAAGCCAGGCAGGTGCTGCAAAGGATGAGATGGACGCCTTTCCGTTCCAATTCTTTGAGTTAATCCAACACCGGCGAACCTGTGACTGCCAGTTTAACCCCATCTGTATAATAACAGATCACAGAGTGTAGAATATTGTTTTCGTTTAATAAGGTAAAGTACTTCACAATCAATGCTTGTTGTAGAGCAGTGTATGAATCTCCCATGCCATTACGAGTAAATAACACCACAGTGTTTTCTGTTGATAATTCCATTATGCCACCTTGATTTTGTTAAATAAAAAAAGCCAACAACACATACTGGTGACATTCCGGCAGGATTGTTTTTTCAGATGAGTTTCAATCCATCAGACCTGTATGTGCAAACTGGGCAGCGGCACGCAAGGCACCTATTTTGTTGCTTCAGGTATGACGATAAATGCTAAGCATTGATTTCTCCTTTGAAATGATTATAGAGAAGAAAAAGAAAAAAGGGACAATAAGATCCATTAATTTAACAAAATTTTTCAAAAATTTCAATATCAATCTCCAGAGCCAATTTTCCTGATCTGGATAAGCTGGTCAGGGCTACCAGTTTGTTTTTCGGAATATCCAGGTTGATATTCTCGAGGTTATAAAGGCGGGCACCACGAATGGAAATGTACTCAGACAAAACGACTCCAGTGTGAGAAATTGATGGAAATATTCATCATATCCATATTGATTTTAACACCCTTGTGTATAACAGGAGGGTTTGATTATCAGGCAGTCAAAGCAAAATCAACAGCCTGTTGGGTAGTCATAGAATATCCCCAGAAATAAAGCTTTTTAAAAATCGCCTCTCCAAGTTTTTCAGATGTGTTATTACAATGGAGGTCGTATTCAAGCTGTTCTAATGATGGAATTTCTCCTGGTGCTAATTCAGTAAACAATTTTAAAATACCCACCAACACAGCTGCTTGATCTAATTGACTTAATCCATCCTTTGCCCCTGCTAACCCCATAAATGGTAATTTTAACATAAGCAAATCACCTTTTTTACTTGCCAGACTAATCACATGTTTAAAGTGTTTTTCAGCGACCTGATATTTATTGAGATGGAGTGCTATCAATCCAGAATGGTAATATGAATCCCGTTTTATGAGACCATGAGCTTCACTGATGATGATACTTTCTTCATAACATTGAAAAGCCTGATCAAAAAATTCCTGATGTTGATATAAATTACCAAAATCAGCCCAACTGTTTGCAATACCATCCCAAAACTGTAAGGCTTCATCTATCTTTAAATGTTCATCAAAATACTGATAGGCTTTATCGAATTGACCTGCTTCTAAAGCTTGATAACCTAAAAAACCGGAGGCTCTAGATTGAAAAAACAAGTCCCCATGATTTTTAAACATTGAATGGCTCTTTTGTAAATTTTCAATAGCCTCATTAATTTGATTTAGACTTAAAAATAAAATTCCATGATGAAAGGTAGTCAATGCAAAAGCATATTCATTTTTATAATTTTCTAGGATAGAAAAAGCCTGTTCAAGTTGGACTTTGGCTTTGGCTGTGTCGTTATTTTGAAAAACACTAATCAATGCCAGCCAGTTCAACGTGTCAACCAGATTTTCTTCACCTTCTGTACCTAAAGATAATGATATTTCCATGCTTTCATTCAGAAGGTCCTCAGCGTTACAGGAATTCCCCTGTAACCAACAATATCGCCCTATATGATTGATAAACTTGGTATACAAAATAGGGTAATGATGAATATCCGGGTTCGACTTTATCTGGTAAAACCAGTTACGCGCTTCCTGATAATGACCGCGAATTTCCCAAAACCAGCCTAAACAACCTAATAATCTCAGAGCAGATTCGATGTCGTTTTGAGAAATTGCCCAATCAATAGCAGCTCTGATATTATCCAGCTCACTTTCCAATCGGTTAATCCACACAACCTGATCAGATCCACGTAATGCTCTTTCGCCTACTTCAGCCAGTTGAAGGAAATATTGAAGATGATGATTTTTGGCGGATTGTTCTTCATTAAGTTGTCGTAGTAGAACGCTGAAAAATTGGCGAATGGTCACAAGCATGAAGAAACGATTGTTATTATGAGAATCTATCGTGTGTTGAACCAGGCTTTTATCAACCAGAGAGGAAAAAAATTCAGGTATTGACCCTCCTGAACCAAGATCCTGAAAGATGGAGATAGCACTTTCCATGGAAAAGCTACCAGAAAAAACAGATAAGTGTCTAATCAGCTTTTGCTCATTAGTAGGTAACAGTTCATAACTCCATCGGATGGCATTATGCAAGGTTTTTTGACGAGGGGGTAATCCTCGCATTCCATTTGAGTACAGGGCGGATTGGTTGGATATTTGTTCTAATAAAGTCTTGGGGGACATAAATCGAATTCGCGGTGCAATTAATTCAATTGCCAGCGGCAAACCATCCAGTTTTTTACAAATGGCAAAAATCTCATTGACATTATTGACTTGCAAAGAAAAATCTGAAAGGGCAGATTTGGCACGGGAAGAAAATAAAGCTATGGCAGAATAATTAGATAAGAGGTTGATGTCCATCGAAGATAAATTTTCAGGCATATCCAAAGTGGAAATTTTGTATTGCCATTCTCCACCAATTCGCAGTGCTTCCCGACTGGTGCAAATAATATTCAATTGAGGACATCCCAATAAAAGATCAGCAACCAGAACTGCGATTGTCTCGATTAAATGCTCACAATTATCCAGAATGAGGAGCATCTGTTTTTGATGAATAGATTCGACTAGAAGTTGATTTGTATGTCCGATCGTTTTACCTGAATATCCCAGGGAGGATAGGATGGTTGTTGTTATCAGATTTGGATTTTCGAGCATATCTAGTGCAACAAAGAAGACTCCATCAGAAAACTCAGAGCGTGATAATCTGGCAATTTCTAAACTCAAGCGAGTTTTTCCAATACCAGGTGGTCCAATCAGACTGATAAGCCGAATTTGAGGATCTGATAAATAACCATGAATAGCTTTTATTTCTTTTTCTCTGCCTAAAAACGTTGTTGTTGAAACAGGAATGCGTTCTTTTGAAATTCGATCTTTAGGTTGCCATGGCTTTGGTTGATCTAATTGTTTCGGTTGTTTCAAAGAATTACCACGCGCAAATTGCAAAAAATACTCACGCTCATTCTCAGGAACATGAAAAATTTCTGCTAATTTTTCAACGATTTGTGCAGAAGGTCGTCGTTCCTCGTTTTCAATTTTTCGAATCGTTTCAGCTGAGCAGAAAACCAGTTGAGCAAGTCTCTCGCGAGTCAGGTCATTGGCTTTCCGTTGCAGGCGAAGCCAGTATCCAAAAGAATTTATCAAATCAATCATTGTTTCAAATTTGATTATAGCAATTAGTCTATTAAGTAACAGTTTTTGTACTAAATTTTGTGACCAAATCCGAATTTGAATCTGATAAATTTATTCAAAGAAAATATACCAGAAAAATTTTAGGAGAAAAAATGAAAAACAAAAAATCGTTTCGATTAATTATTATGAGTTTGTTGGTTTTGACTCTTTTATTGTCAGCTTGTTCATCCACAGCTACGAAATCAACAACATTTCCTACTGGAAAATTTATTTCGTCAACAGACCCAAATTTAGTTTATGAATTTACTGAAGATAATACCTGGGCTTATTATATGGGTGGATTAATGAGTGCTAAAGGCACATATCGTATTGAGGGAAATAAGTGGGTTGAAAAAGGTACAAAAGAATGCAATTATGAAGGATCATACACGTGGACTTTTGATGGAAAGAATCTAGCTTTTCAATTGGACGGAACAGATAATTGTTCCCCAAGAAAAGAAGCAACATCCGGAATTACTTTTGTATTGGAAGAGGAATAGATAAGCATTTTTAAAATTAACTTATACACTCTTAATAAGGAAAAATAATCTTTGGATAAAAATTAGCCTGAAAGAAATATCAGGCAAATTTATTTATTTGAACAAGTTCTGAAAATAAAAAAGGAAAAATTAAAAGATGCAATCCAGTAAAGCAATGATTATGCAACCAGTGGAAGGACAAGTATTTCATGCCTTTGGGCAGACTATTCATTTAATGTTGAATGGTGAACAAACCAAAGGAAGCATCACTATTATGAGTGGAATAACGCCTCCCGGAGGTGGACCTCCATTTCATGTACATAGTAGGGAAGATGAGATTTTTATTGTTTCTAAAGGAAGAATTCAATATTTTTCAGATGGTAATTGGACAGAAGTAGGGGTAGGTGGGGTTGTATACCTCCCTAGAGGTGTTCCTCATTGCTTTAAGAATATTGGTACTACAGATAGTTGCCATTGGATTATCAATATTCCCTCAGGTTTTGAAAAATTCTTTTCAAAATGTGCAGAAGAATTTTCAAAAGAAGGTGGACCTCTTATGGACCGGATCGTCGAGATTCATAATGAATTTGGCATTACTTTATTGGAATATCCAAAGTAAAAGATATATTTCAAACGATCGATCGTTCGATTGCTTCCAATGTAAACAGAATCTCATGCTCACCATGCATGGTCGATAGGAACCCTGCTTCAAATTGTGAAGGAGCCAGATAAACACCATAATCAAGCATATTGCGGAAAAACTGAGCGTATTTTTCCCGGTTTGCAAGGTTTGCAGTCGCCCAATTGGTCACTGGATTTTCTGCAAAGAACAAGGTAAACATGGTGCCGACAGATTGTAATTGATAATTCAAAGCTTTCTTTTTAAGAATGGAAAGAACACCAACCTTGAGCTGTTTGGAGCGTGCCTCCAGCTTTTCCCAAACAACAGGGTTCTCCAAAATTCGCAAAGTTTCAATACCGGCAGCCATTGCCAGTGGATTTCCGGAGAAAGTGCCTGCCTGGTAAACCGGACCCGCTGGTGCGATCATATCCATTATTTCCTGTCTACCTCCGAAAGCACCTACGGGCACACCACCACCAATGACTTTCCCCAGGGTGGTGAGGTCAGGTTTGATGTGATAAAGTGCCTGCGCTCCTCCTCGATGGACACGGAAACCGGTCATAACTTCATCAAAAATAAGCAATGAACCATTTTCTTCTGTGAGTGTTCTCAATCCTTGCAGAAAACCTTCGGCAGGGGAAACAACCCCCATATTTCCGGCCACCGGTTCAACAATGATAGCTGCAACCTGTTGAGGATATTTTTGAAAAATTGCTTTAACAGCTTCCAAATCGTTGAATGGAGCGATCAGGGTTTGATTGGCTGTTGCAGCCGGTACACCAGGTGAATCGGGTAAACCCAATGTCGCTACTCCTGACCCAGCCTGAACCAGGAATAAATCGGCATGCCCGTGATAACAGCCTTCAAACTTAATGATATAGTCTCGTTTAGTATAGGCACGTGCCAACCGAATAGCCGACATGGTTGCTTCGGTACCGGAGTTGACAAAACGAACTCGTTCCATGCTCGGGTAAAACCCCATCACGTGCTGGGCAAGTTCTAATTCCAATGGACTGGGTGCCCCAAAGCTGGTGCCTTTCTGTGCGGTAGCACAGATAACGCGTGAGATATCATAATTTGCATGGCCCAGAATTAATGGTCCCCAGGATAGGACATAATCCAAATAACGATTGTCATCAACATCAAAGATATATGCCCCTTCTCCACGATCAATGAATAAGGGCTGGCTGCCAACCGAGCGAAATGCACGTACAGGAGAATCCACACCTCCTGGAAGCAGTGATTGAGCTTGCTGGAATAATTCTACTGAACTTGAAAAAATTTTAGGCTTCATAGGCTAAACTCTCCTTTGACTCAATTCGTGTACAAAATCCACGGCTGCTTTCACATTGTCTACCGGCGTTTGTGGCAGAATTCCATGTCCGAGGTTGAAGATATGGCCAGGCTGGTTATCTGCCAGATCCAGGATTTTATGAATTTTTTGCTTCAAGATATTTTTTGGTGCAAAAAGAGCAGCCGGATCCAGATTACCTTGAACGGCAACATCTGGTCCTAAAATATTCCTTCCCCAGTCAATGGGTGTACGCCAATCCAGGCCGATGACATCGCCACCTGCTTCTTTTATTAAAGGTAGATATGTGCCAGCGCCTACGGAAAAATGGATGGTGGGCACACCTGCTTGACGAATATTATTAAAAATTTTCTGAGAGTAGGGTAGCGCATATTGTTTGTAATCAACCGGGCTTAAAGCTGACCCAGCCCAGCTATCAAAGAGTTGAATTGTCTGAGCACCGGCATCAATTTGTGCCAGTAAGAAATCCGCGACCACATCTGCCAGCAGGTTCATCAACTGATCCCAAACCTGTGGTTGCTCGACCATCAGTCCTTTGGTTTTCAGGAAATTCTTGGAGGGACCACCTTCGATCAGATAGCTGGCTAATGTAAAGGGTGCACCGGCAAAACCAATCAAGGGGGTTTTGCTAGCTAACTCTGTAGAGATAAGTTGGACTGCTTTCAATACATGTGCCAGATCTTCATGGGGATTTATTCTGCGAAGTTGATCCACATCCGCAGCAGTTCGCACAGGGTTGTGAATGACCGGCCCTTCTCCTGCAGCAAATTCCAGGTTGATTCCCATGGGAATTAATGGCAGGAGGATATCTGCAAATAAAATGGCAGCATCAAATCCAAATGAATTTATGGGTTGTAATGTGACCTGTGTTGCTAATTCAGGAATTGCACATATTTCCAATAAAGTATATTTTTCTCGAATTTTCCGATATTCTGCCATATAGCGCCCGGCTTGGCGCATAAACCAGATTGGAGTGTAATCCACCGGTAATCTTTTGCAGGCACGCAGGAAGGTGAATTGGGGTTCTTTTGTTTCCATGTTATTGATTCTCCTTAAGCCAACGTGCAGCATCTTTCGCATGATATGTAATGATAAAGTCAGCGCCAGCACGCTTTATACCGAGCAGAACTTCTAAAACAGTACGGCGTTCATCCAACCAACCATTGGCTGCCGCTGCTTTCACCATGGCATATTCACCACTCACGTTATAAGCAGCCAGAGGGATTTCCGGGTGGTTTTGTTTCAATAGATGAATCACATCCAGATATGCTAAGGCAGGTTTTACCATCAACATGTCAGCACCTTCTTCCAGATCCAATGCAGCCTCACGTAAAGCTTCGCGAGAATTGGCTGGATCCATTTGATGGCTCTGCCGGTCACCAAATTTAGGTGTTCCCTGGGCTGCTTCACGGAAGGGACCATAAAAAGAGGATGCATATTTCACTGAATAGGTTAAAATCGGAATGTGTTCGAAATGGTGTGCATCCAATCCATTTCGGATAGCTGCTACCATGCCGTCCATCATACCGGATGGAGCTACAATGTCAGCACCTGCCTGTGCATGTGAAACAGCTACTTTTGCCAGAACTTCCAGGGTTACGTCGTTCAGCACATAACCTTCTGGCAAACCTGGGTTTTTATCTTCACCCAGATTCAAAATACCACAATGGCCATGATCAGTATATTCGCATAAACACACATCAGTGATCACGATCATTTCTGGCACGGATTGTTTGATGGCACGAATGCTTTGTTGCACAATTCCGTTTTCCGAAAAATTTTCTAACCCGATGGGGTCTTTTGTTTCAGGTATGCCAAACAGAATGACCGCTGGAATACCTAATTCAGCGATGTTTTTTGCTTCGTCTACCAGCAAATTAGGTGACCACTGGAAAACGCCTGGCATGGAACTGATTTCCTGTTTAATCCCTCTTCCATGGGTCACAATTAAAGGATAAATAAAATCGCTGGATTCCAGGTTTGTTTCGCGAACCATGGTTCTGATTCCGGTTGATAATCGTAAACGTCTGGGACGTAATTTCATTGAATTTCCTTTTTTTGTATCAACCATATTATTCTTTTTCATTGAGTTGCCTTTCGATCATTGCCTGAAGAAAATGCAACCATAGCTTCCACAAGCCCTTTGGTTGTGTAGGAAGTTGCAACAATCTGAGCTGTAATTCCAAATTGTTTTAATACTGTAGCTGTGATTGGGCCAATACAGGCAGTTATGGATTGGGATAAATATGTCTTTGCCCTATCACCTAAAATGTCAAAAAATCCACTCACAGTGGATGCACTGGTGAAGGTGACAAAATCGACACCTTTTTCCAACTCTTTCCAGGCTTGCGGATCCGGTGAGTTTGTGACGGATTTGTACAAAGGAATTTCACGAACAATCGCTTTGTTTTTTAATAATGCCTTCACCAATTCTTCTCTTGCACCTTCTGCACGGGGAAGGAGAACGTGGTTGCCTGCAATTTTTCCCAGTGAATTAACGATCTCTTCCCCAATAAATTTTTCTGGCATTGCATCAACAGAAAGCCCATAATTATTCAATGCCTGCCTGGTTGCAGGACCAATGGCGGCTAATTTTATATTGTTTAAATCATCGATGGTACCATCGATTTTTTGGAACTCTTCCCAGAATAAATTCACAGCATTCTGGCTGGTGAAAATAATCCAGTGATATTTCTCCAATTTTTCCAATTCCTGGCGTAAACGGATTTGCTGATCTTGATCTGGTGCAATTCTTGTCGTTGGAAATAAGACCGGTAAAGCTCCTAGAGAATTTAAGTGGTTCACAAAGTCATTTGTTTGATGAACCGGTCGAGTTACAAGAATGCGTTTGCCCAATAACATTATGATGCAGCCTTCATTTGTTCAAGCAATTTTTTGCCACCACGTCTTAAAACAGCACCGGCCAACACTTTTCCTAATTGGATTGCTTGTTCTTTGGTGTTTTTGCAGCTCCCATTAACCCGAAGCATATCCTTCCCATTCAATGTGGCAACTAATCCATCCATAAAAAGAGTTTCTTCCTGAACGTATGCATACGCTGCTACCGGAGCCGAACACCCTCCCCCAAGACTTTTAAGAAATTTTCGTTCAGCCAGAACAGCATTGCGGGTATTGATATCTTCAATAGATGAAAGTAGATCATTCAAGACCCAATCATTCTGACGTGATTGGATTGCCAATGCTCCCTGACCTGGAGCAGGAAGCATGATCTCCATAGATAGTTCTTCCTGAATAAATTCCTGTAAACCTAGGCGAATCACGCCAGCAGCTGCTAATATAATGGCGTCATATTCACCTTCTAAGGCTTTGCGAATCCGTGTATCAATATTCCCACGAACAGGTAACAACAATAGATCAGGGCGAACCCGAAGGATTTGAGCACTTCTGCGTAAACTTGATGTGCCAACTTTTGCCCCTTTTGGCAAGCTCATCAAATCAATTTTTTGTTTTGCAATCAGAACGTCATGTGCGTTTTCCCGAACGGGAATTGAAGTTATTGTTAAGCCTTTTGTCTCATCAACAGGTAAATCTTTGAGTGAATGCACAACGAAATCGATAGAGCCAGTTTTAAGAGCTTGTTCTAATTCCTGAGTAAACAGACCTTTACCGCCTATCTCTGGAAGGGGTTGATTTATTTTGATATCACCAGTTGTGATGAATGTTTCCAATCGGAATTTAAATTCCGGGTGTTTTTTTTGCAGCAAGTTCCCGATGTAATCAGCTTGCCATAATGCAAGCTTTGATTTCCGTGTCCCTAAAACAAAGGTGCGTTCAGTCATTGTATAATTTATCCATGTCAATTTGAGCTGTGTTTTCTTGTTCGTCTAATCCAAACAAGAAATTTAAGGTATTGGTATACATGTTCATCTCTTTGTTAGTAGTTTCCAGGCGCATCTTGCTGGAAGGTTCGTGCAATATCTTCTTTACCAAAGAACGGGTGAGCAAATCTATTTTTTCCTTAAGGTGAGGATCCATATCTGGTGAATGTTGGATCATTTTTTCCATTTCCTGGCGGCGAATCATTTCTGCTTTTCTATGCAATTTTCCAACGGTTGGCATCACTTCAACCCAATGGGAGTAGATCCTTAATTCATCTTTTATAATTGCTTCTACCTGTCTTGCTTCTTTTTCTCGATGTTGTCTGGTCTGATCGAGGCGTGATTTAAGATCATCCAGATCTATCAATTCCACACCAGGCAAGTTATGAATGGCAGAGTCAACATTGCGTGGTATGGCAATATCAAGAAATAAAAGAGATGAATTGTTCCGAAGCTCCAGGATAGGTGTCAGAGAATCATGCGTAATAATTGGATGTTCGACGCTGGCAGCGGTGATAACAATATCTGTACTTAATAACAAATTTTCCAATTGTTCAAATGGAGCAGCTTGATATGAAAATTGTTCAGCAAGTTCAATCGCTTTTGAATAGGTTCGATTAATAATGGTAAGGTTTCGAATACCACGTTGGTTAAATGTTTTTAATGCAAGTTTACTCATTTCTCCTGCACCAATTACCAATATCGTCTTGTTTCTACCATCTTTCATCCATTTCTCGGCGATTTGAACTGCCGTAGAACTGATACTGGACGGTTTTTTTCCAATCTCTGTTTCAGTATGAGCTCGTTTAGCGGTATGGATTGCAGATTGAAATAAACTGGCAAGAGGATGTCTGGCAGAACCAGTTTCTAAAGCAATTGTTAAAGCATCAGAGACCTGACCCAGAATTTGAACCTCTCCCAAAACCTGTGATTCTAAACCGCTGGTGACACGGAAGAGATGTTCAACTGCATCCATATTCTGGTGCTGTATAAAAAGAGGGTTAATTTCATAGATAGAACTACCTGTTAATTCAGCGACAAAAGCAAGCATTGATTGGAAAACTTTTGTTGAATTATCCATAAAATCATGTTGATTCCCGCGAAAGGTAACATAGATCTCAAAGCGATTACAAGTTGAAAGGATAGCAATCTCTGATTTTGGACCCAGGAATTGATGGTTATTTTCCTTATAGAATTCCAAACTCTCTTTTATTCTTTGTAACGAGAAACTGAATCTCTCGCGAACATCAAGGTTGGCATTTTTGTGGGAAGTACTTATACAGTAAAAATCCATATCAATCCTACCAAATCAGGCGTAAACCTGTTTTTTTTGAATGTATTCAAGCAATTGAGCAGCAGTTTTTTTTCCCTGATTAACACAATCCGGAATTCCTACGCCCTCATAAGCACTGCCGGTTAGATAAATACCTGGGATTTCTTGTAGGCAGGTAGAAAATATTTCTTGGACCCGCTCTAAATGCCCTACTTCATATTGGGGATTTGCTTTTTCCCAGCGGTAAACTCGGGTAAACACCGGGTCAGCATTCAAATCCAGAATTAAGCTCAATTCTTTATGGGCTGTCCGAACCAGCTCCTCGTCATCCAATTCCACCATCGCTTCTTTCCCAGGACCACCCACGAAACAACGTAATAGTAAATGGTCATCGGGTGCACGATTATCGAATTTTATTGAACTCCAGGTACAGGCGGAGATATCCCTGTTTTCTGTGCTGGGGATCACAAATCCGAATCCCGAAAATGGTTTTAGAATATCTTGTTTCCGAAAAGCCATCGAAATTGTGGCGGTTGACACGTAGGGAATTGTTTCCAGTTGAATTGCCACCCTCGGACTGATGGATTGCAATAACTCAGCAGCATTAAAAGATGGTATTGCCATGATAATTGCATCAGCAACAATTGATTCTCCATTGCTCAACTGTACGTTGTACTTGTTTTCTGTTGTTGGGTTAATGCTTTCCACTTTGGTACTTTTGTAGATACGGCAATCATTTAACGCATTTTCCAGGCTGTTGATTAACTGTTCCACACCATTTTTAAGTGAAATGAAAAGAGAATTAAGTTTTGAAGACGGTTTTGGCTGATGAGATGCTGCCTTTTTTTGAGCCAGCATTCCCCGAATCAAACTACCATGTTTCTGCTCAATAATACGAAAACGGGGGAAGGTTGCCATCAAACTTTGTTTTTCCGGATCGGAAACATGGATTCCTGACATAAGTGGTTCAGCAATTTTGAAAAGGGCTTCTTTACCAAGCCGGCGGCGAATAAAGTCACCCACACTCTCATCATCCCCACCTTTAAAGGGCGGAATAAACAAGTCCATACCCATTCGAATTTTACCAGGCAAGGAAATTAATGGAGAAAGGGCAAAAGGCATAATTTTTGTTGGGATGATCAACATAACACCATCCGGTAAGGGGGTGAGTTTTCCATTTACGAGCACATAAACTTTTCTTTTATCGTCATTTGTGCCGATTAAATCCTCTCCAATACCCATTTCTTCTGCCAGTTCAGCTGCCCAAGGTTTCTGGCGTAAAAAACAATCAGGTCCACCTTCTATGGTGAACCCATCCACTTTTTCAGTGATTATTTTCCCACCAAGCTTATCTCCCACTTCAATCAGGGTGATTGAGAGTGGTATTCCAGTGGCTTTTTGTTCTTTTTTTAAGTAATAGGCAGCTGATAAGCCCGTGATTCCCCCGCCAATAATTACGATATTTTTTGCTTGTGAATGTGTTGTCGTTGAGTATGTCATGATGATTGCTCCGATTCAATGATGATATTGGCTAATGCCTTAATAAATAGAGGTTGATCATTTAGAGATGGAATGCGGGTTAGATGTAAATTTAATTGAGTTGCTAATTGTATGGCTTCCACATCGATGTCAAAAAGAACCTCAACATGATCAGATAAAAATCCAATGGGAGCAATAAGTACTGATTTGTTGCCACTTTTCGAAAATTTCTCCAGGGTTTCTTCCAAAGAAGGACCCAACCAGTGTGTGTTTTGTGCTCCAGCACTTTGAAAACAATATTCATATTGAGAATGAGATAAACCGGCTTCTTCTGCAACCAGGGCAGCCAAATGAGCAAATTGTTCAGCATATGGGTCGCCTTGCTCAGCTAATATTGCCGGGAGACTGTGAGCGGTGAAAAGAACAGTTGGGGGTGGAATTCCTTTCTCGGATGCGATAGCCAATGATTCTTTTATGTTTGTCGCAATCGCTTTGTGAAATTGACTATTTGTATACCATGCACCAATTTTGTTTATAGAGAGATTATTTTGCCATTCAGGGTAATTAGTTTGTCCTTCAATTGCCCGTTCGAGATGTTCATAATATGCGCCAGTACTTATACTTGAGAAGAATGGAGTCATGCAAATTGCAATAATCTTCGTGATACCTGAAGCAGCGATATCACCAACAGTTTCCCGAATATATGGATACCAATGGCGCATACCAACAAATACTTTATATTGAGATTCTGATTTCGAATTCAAATGGTTTTCTAATGCCTGTGCTTGCTGGCGGGTAATGTCAAGCAATGGGGATTTGCCACCAATTACCTCATAGCGATGGCGGATTTCTTCTATCAATTCAGGTGAAGTTGGTCGTCCACCACGCACATCTAAAAGGTAAGGTTCAACACTCTCCAATGAGTCCGGTCCGCCATAAGCCATCAATAATATTGCAGTTGTTGATTTCATATTCCTCTTTAAACAAACAAATTCAATGTATCTTCAGGGGGATGATAAATAGCAGTAAATATCGGGGTATCCCGTTCAGTAAATAATCTGGCTTCACTGCTGCGCAGATCGGTTACCAATTGGGAAAATTGAGCAAGATCCTCTGTTTCATAGGTGACAATAAATTCCTGGTCCTGTAACCCGGTAGAATATAGCAGTAATTGTTTGATATCTGGATATTGATGCCCGATGCGAATATGCTCATTCATCATGCCCTGGCGAGCATCTCGCCCCATTTTGTACCAGGCTGCTGTTTTGGAAAATGGATAAACGATCAAATAAGTGTTACGTTGATCTTCGAATGGGTCAATTTCCTGTGCTGACTTTCCACGAGCGTAATCTGATGGACGAGTCATACCCCACCATGATTCTTTTGTATGCAGGATTAACCGATAAGGATTTATTAAAGCAGCCGATTTCTCAAAGTACCGTGCTACATCTTTTTCTTCTGTTACCCGGATCGTGCTCCAGAGGATCAAATCTACTTCTGCCCGTAAGGGAAAAACCTGATAAAGTTCGAATTTTCCTGTTGCGCTATTAAGGTCTGCAAGGAATTTTTTTTGAATTTCCTTTCGCTCAGCAACAGATAAATTCCAATAATGTTCAGAAAACTGACAAAAATGGAAATGACTGAGAAGTCGTTCGCTCATATTGATTTTCCTCCATACCTGAATATTGGTTAATGTGTATCGATTTAATCCACACGTTCTAAAAGAGCTTCCTCAAAAGGAAATGAACCAGGCACATAAGAACAGAAAGGTTCTTCTTCAAGATAATCTCCTGTCATAGCAAATGCACGCGATCGTGATCCACCACAAACAAAACGATATTCACATTTACCACAACGTCCTTTGAGAGCATCCTTGTTACGCAATGCCAGGAACAGGTCGCTTTGTTGGTAAATATCTTTCAAAGGTCGATTCTTAACATTGCCTGCGGTGACAGGTAAATAACCGGATGGAAAAACCTCACCCAGCAAGGAAATGAACACAAAGCCATCACCAGCGTTTACGTGCATGGGTGCGCGGCGCATATTTTCGTGTAATTCAGAAGATGGAGCTAAGTTTTGAATATGGGACTCAAGACCTTCCCGTAATTGTGTATAAGTACCATTTAGTTTCATATAATCACTGGGGTTCAGGTTATTTCTATCCAGGTAAGATCGTTGTAAAACAACGCGTTTGTAATGATGTCCTTCTGTTGTTTTTAAACGCACATATTTTGATGCGTCATATAGAAAATTTAAAACGGCCTCATAATCATCAGGTTTGATCTCATCCTCAACCAACCCTCTTCCTGTTGGTACCAGGAAGAATAAGCTCCAGGTCATGACACCTAATTTATGAACTAATGCAAACATCTTAGGGAGATCGAACAGATTGTAGCGGGTAACAGTGGTATTAAGTTGGATTTTCAAACCCATTTGGTTGGCTGTTTTCCAACCATTGACTGTCCATTCATATGATCCTTCAACACCACGAAAAGCATCATGAATTTGAGGAGTCGAGCCATCCAGACTAAGAGAAATTGCCTTAGTACCAACATTCATGAGCTTGATTAAGTTTTCAGGGTTTAATAATGGCGTTCCGGATGGAGATAAAGCCACCGGTAAACCTTGTTCAGAGGCATAAGCAGCCAGATCAAATATATCTTCCCGCTTGAAAGGATCTCCACCTGTTAAGATAAATAACGGATATGGTTTACCAAGATCCACAACCTGATCAATTAACATCTTCCCATCAACAAAAGAGAGCATACTGGGATGGTGATTGTGTTGTGATTCAGCTCGACAATGTTTGCATACCAGGTCGCATGCCTGGGTGGTTTCCCAAATGACCATGAAAGGTCTCTGGCTAAGATCATAAGCCGGTCTTCGGATAATTTTCATTGTTTTACCTTTGGAAAAATTTTTTATATGGTGATATTGTTATATTCATCCACCATGGTGACTAAAATCTCATCTAAAAATAGATTCATTCTTTCAAAAATTCTTTGATTTTCTTGATCTCCAACTGATTGTAATGAACCAGTTTCATGTATGGAATTTAACATGGGCTGCCGAAAAAGCAGGAATGTCTGAACACATTCAGTAATTGATAGTCCAAGGGAATGACAAATTTCACCGTAGTGTTTTGATATTTGTTTGGCTTGTTGTAAAAAAACTTCATTATTTTCTTCGCGAGCGCTGTATTGAAGCATTAATGCAACAAGGCGATTTCCAGTCCCTCGCATCCCCGATCGCTGTTCTGCAGAAAGTTTGTTGTACCATTCTTGTTCAGAAATTTTGATGTTTTGCATTGTTTCGCGTGTTTTTAGAATGGCAGCTTCTTTTAGTGTTGATAACTGGATACTTTCTTTTGGTGCCGATTTGTATTGATTTATGAATTCTTCCAGGGATTTTTTTTGGAACTTTCTTTTTCCCCCTGGTGTGCGGACAAATTCAATCAAGCCATCATCACTCCACCGTCGAAGTGTTGAAAAATGCACCCCTAAATAATTAGCCGCTTCAGAAATGGAAAACCAGGAGGAATTTTCGTTCATTTTTCTATGTATTCCTATCTATTTCTATAATTTTCTATGCAATTATATCTTCATAAAATGATAAGCTAATGAATTTTAGATTAAATAAGAATTAGAAAATTAGCAGTTAATATGAATATTGATATTCATAAATCCTTGGTTAAGAAAGAATTTGTCAACCACTCTTTTCTCCATCCCTGTATCTTTTTGGAGTATACTGGGTTTAAATAAATACATCGGAGGCACACATGCATCATCGAGCTGTCAGTGTAAGTATTGGTTCATCAACACGGGATAAGGCAGTCGAATTAGAACTTTTTGGCAAGACCATTCAACTGGAGCGCATTGGTACTGATGGGGATATGAAGGCAGCAGCTCAGATGTATCGTGATATGGATGGCAAAGTTGGTGCACTGGGGATGGGTGGTGCACTGTTAGGCTTTTTAGTAGATCAAAAATGGTATACCCTGCAAAGTGTACAATCTCTGGTAAGAGATGTAAAAATCACCCCGGTGGTTGATGGAACCGGGTTGAAAAGCACGCTTGAGCGTAAAGCTGCAGCTGTTATTGAACCACATTTACATGGTCAACCAAAACGTGTTTTTCAAATGAGTGGTGTCGATCGCTATGGCCTCTCCAGTGGTTTCATGGGATTGGGATACGAATCCATATTTGGAGACTTGATGTTTGGATTGGGAATTCCTGTTCCTGTGCGCGACGATGCTGGATTAAAACGAATGGCAAAAATTTTGATACCTCTTATTACACATCTGCCATTCAGCTGGTTGTATCCTACCGGGGAGAAACAAGAGGTGCACACACCTAAATTTACGAAGTATTTTGAGTGGGCAACTGTCATCTCAGGCGATTGCCACTATATAACCAAATACATGCCAGAACGCATGGATGGCAAGATTATTGTGACCAATACCACCACGCCGAAAGATCGCGAGATTTTCAAGCAAGCCGGAGTTCGCTTATTAGTGACAACTACACCGATGCTGGATGGTCGCTCATTTGGCACTAATATGATGGAAGCTGGCATTGTGACCGCAAAGGGGTATACAGAAGTGGTTAAATATCCATCAAAAATTCATTTTGATCGGATGGAAGCTGCAATCCAGGAACTCAATCTCTCTCCCCAGGTGCAGGAGCTTTAATCCATGGATGTGATTCTTACTGCTGGTGGCAATCCCACCCCCGAAGATCCACTATATGCTTTTTCGAATGGCTTACCCAAAGCTTTGATCCCGATTGGTGATAAACCGATGATTCAATGGGTGTTGGATGCACTGGCTGGTGCGAAATCGATTGAACGGGTAGTCTTGATTGGTCTGGCAGATGAAATTGAAGTGAACTATCCGCGTGCGATCGTACGGATTAAAGACCAGGGTGATATGGTAGCCAATATCATTGCGGGTGCCAATACATTGTTAGCATATCCTGAACAGAGTCAATATGCCCTGGTTATTGCGTCGGATGTGCCGGCGATTACGCCGGAGATCATTGATTGGGTCAGTGATCAAACCGTGAAAGCCAAAAAAGATTTGATTTACACAGTTGTGGAACGCTCAGTGATGGAGAAGCGCTTCCCGGCATCAAAACGATCCTATATTCCCCTCAAAGATATGGCGATTTGTGGGGGGGATGTAAATGCCATCTGTGTACCGAATGTCAATTATGACAACCCAATGTGGCGTAAATTAATTAATTCACGTAAAAATGCCATGAAACAGGCAGCTTTGTTAGGATTTGACACATTATTGCTGATTTTGTTTCGCGCGATATCGCTTAAACAAACTGAAAAACGTATTTGCAAACGGTTGCAGGTTGAAGGAATGGTTCTACCCAGCCCGTATGCTGAACTGGCAATGGATATTGATAAACCGGGGCAGTTGGAAATATTAAGAAACGATTTAGCGAAATAGAAATTTCTGGCAAAAATCATAACCAGGTAAGATTAGACCTGTTAAGCATTTACTTTTTAAATCCGGTCTGCTACTGTGCGAAAATGATAGCCATAAATCGCCATGGTAATTGCCTGGGGGAATAACCTGGGTTTATGCAGTAATGTCCAGAAGAATAATTTCCAATATTCCACTCGTTCTACGCCTTTGAATCCCAACAAATAAATGGAACGGAAGAAAGCACCCACGTAACTCAAATCAAGACTTCTGTGAATCTCAGGTGCTTTGATGGTTTTGAGCAGGGTCAAACAGCGCTTGTAATAATCTTTGGGGTGATATAACTGTTTGATTAATTTAATATAACCGGTTTTTAGGAATTGAATATCCAGATGCGGAATAATATTTGTTGAACCATCAGCATTATCACCGGTCATCTCACCCAACAAGCGTCCTTCTCCAATCAAGCGTTTATAGAGCCTGGTTCCGGCGGGTGCTTGCAGCAATCCGATCATGGCGGTGGTGATCCCGGCTTTGCGGATGAAATTAGCTTGTTGCTCAAAGATTTGTTCCGAATCCGAGTCAAAGCCAACGATAAATCCTCCCTGCACCATCATGCCAGCGCGTTGGATTTTTTTGACACTCTCCACTAAATCGCGATTGCGGTTCTGTTTTTTATTGCATTCTAACAGGCTGTCTTCATTGGGGGTTTCGATGCCAACAAAGACTGTATTAAAGCCAGCTTTCACCATCAAATCCATCAATTCCTGATCATCAGCCAGGTTGATGGACGCTTCGGTATTAAACGGCAGCCCATTCTTCCCCTCTTGCCATTTGATCAATGCAGGCAATAATTCCTGTTTGATAATTTTTTTATTGCCAATAAAATTATCATCCACCAGAAAGATCGAATCACGCCAGCCCAATGCATACAGATGATCCAACTCGGTAATTAATTGTTGTGCACTTTTAGTACGAGGACGGTGACCCAATAGAGCGGTGACATTACAAAATTCGCAATCAAACGGGCAGCCTCGTGAGAATTGTAAACTCATGGTTGCATATTTTTTAAGGTTGAGAAGTTCCCACATGGGTGCTGGTGTTGAACTCATATCGGCGAATTCAGAAGTCTGGTAGACGCGTTGCGTTTGGCACTTCTTCCAATCCGCAAGAAACATGGGTAAGGTTATTTCACCCTCATTCAGGATGAAATGATCGACCAAAGGAAAATCTTCATATTCACTTGTGAATAGTGGCCCACCTGCCAGAATTGTTTTGCCCGCAGCTTTACAGCGCGCGATCAGTTCATGGGTTGAATCGCGCTGAACAACCATGGCTGAGAACAGCACCCAATCTGCCCAGGCAATATCGGCATCTTTGAGGGTCTGGACATTTGTATCCACCAGTCGTTTTGACCAATCAGCAGGCAGCATAGCTGCAATGGTTAACAATCCTAAAGGAGGGTTACTGGCTTTCTTGTCAATAAACTTGAGAGCGTGTTTAAAACTCCAAAATGTATCTGGAAATTCAGGATAAACCATTAAAATGTTCATTTTCTCTCTCCTTTTGAAGGAACAGGGATACAAAAACCACCCGATCAAAAGACGGGCTTTCTAAAAATGCAGGAATGAAGGGTCTAGGTTAAGGCAGTTCGGGATAGTCTGATACGCGAGCGTAAATCACGCCAACCAATCCACGTCCGGTATGTGCACCTAATACAGGAGCCACTGTCGAATCTGGGAACCATTGGCAGTCAAAACGTTTATTCATCGCTTCACGTAATTTTTCAGCACCTTCCGGGTTTGCTGTGTGTGCAATTTGTGTCCGTATTTTTGTGCCTTCAGGAATATCTTTCGCGATTGTTTTTGCAATACTTTCCAATGCACGATTAAATGTCGGACTCTTGCCACGATCATAATACTTTCCATCCGTTTTACTGACACCAATCAAAGGTTTAATTCCCAAAACCGAAGCCAGCAGTCCTTTCATATGACTGATACGGCCGCCATGAATTAAATACCGCAAGTCAGGCAGTGTATAAATCGTTTCGGTTGCATCATGAACTTGTTTTACCAACGCTTTGATTTTATCCACTGACCAACCGGCTTTTACTGCCCGTGCAGCTGCTACCACTTGCCATCCCTGCGCTGCAGAGAGAGTCATTGTATCAATAAAGATAACTTCTGCTTCTGGAACAAGTTCTGCACCGGAATAAGCGGATTGGTAGGTGTTGCTCAATCCGGAAGAAATGTGAATGGAAAGAATAGGACCTTCGGGGGCTAGCTTTCGATATACTTCAGCAAATTCTCCTGGTGAAGGCAGAGAGGTAATTGGCAGACTGGGGGTTGTGAGGAGCAATTCATAAAATTCGTCTGGTTGAATGTCGACACCACTTAGATAGGTCTTACCATCCAATACAATTTTGAGTGGTATTTGAATTACATCCAGCCCGTCTAATTGGCCAGGGGACACATCCATGCCACTATCCGTAACAATCTTCATATTAAGTTTTCCCTTTCAAATTGAACTAATAGAATTCCGGTAATGGCAGAACAGTAGGACCTTGTTGCATGCGACCACGGCTTTGATGAGCCATTTCGATGATATGATGCATGATGGATTTGGAAACCTGATGTACATAAGAATGATTTTCCACATTTCCGCGGAAAATCAGCGGCCGCCCGATTGTCATGTTATAAGGACCACTAAAATACCAGCGACCTATTTCCACTTTTCCTTCCACAATGCTTTTGATGGCCCGTACACGTTCCAAGGGCAGGTGAATTCCCACAGGAATAACCGGAGCACCACTCATTAAAGCCAGTCGGGCAGCGCCGGTTCGGGGTTCACAAAAACCACCTTCCAACGGACTGAGTGCGCCTTCTGGAAAAACAATGATGGTGTCACCTTTTGCGAGTCGTTGTACTGCTTCGTCCAAGGCTGCTTTACCATTTCCGGCGACAACCGGGATATGTCCCGAACGCCGTAAATATTCGCCCAACAAGGGAACTTTGAACAGGACTTCATTGATCAGAATGAAAACTTGGTGGTTGGCCAGTGTTGCTACAAAGAATGGGTCAGAGGTGGTGGGGTGGTTAGCCACAATGATTTTCGCTCCCGCCGGGAAAGGTTCATGCCATTGGACATCCATTTTCAGCATAGAGCCAGTGTAAGTTTTTACAATAGGGCGTGAAAAGCGATACATTACTTTCTCGATCATACAATTCCTTTTGGGGAAATGGTAAATCCCCAGGTTTTTTTCACCTGTTGGTCATGTTTGATGTTAACCGATACCAGAAAAATTCACATGGTACCGTTGGACTACTTTTCAAAGTGATAAAGCGTGCTGGTCACAGTGACCCTAATGACCATTACAGATGTGCATGTTAAAACCCTATATATTTTGAAAGTTTCGCAATAATAAAAAAGGGGCTGTCTTTTTTTGGAAAGCCCCTTAAGTTGTAAGCGATTTTAACGGTTTTTCTTTTTTACTCTTTTATTTTTGCTGTTTTTCTCTGTACCAATCCAGATACCAAAGGCTGGAAGAATTTTTCGATGTACCAATAAAATCAGGGCCGTCATTCCGAATGCAACCGCGAAAATTACAAGCGCGCTGTTGAGATCATTGAGTAGGTTGGGATTGAAGATCATCACACCCGCCAGGGTCAGCATCAATGTTCCACCAATCAGTTTGAGGATGCGGCCATGTTTTTCTTCCATGCGGGAGGCTTTCAAAGTGAATACCGCCACAAAGAAAATAACCAGTTCATCAATCTGGTAAATGAGCATGTAGAGCAACAACAAGAGAACAAACTCGCCGGTTTCTACGCCTTGCGCAGAGAGCATGTTGGACCATAACACCGGAAAGCCTGCTGTACAGGAAAACTCAACCAGAGAAACCCCTGCTGCCAATACCACTGTAGCGCTGATAACCCCCCATAAGGAATCGGAGGATTCCAGAATTTTGCGCATGCGTTTGAAGATACCAGGTTTCTTATCATCACTGATGGTGAAGGAGACACCTTCCTTATACCAGAAATAATCCTTAATATTGACCAGCGCGAACACCAGCGCAACGATTGCCACCACCACTTGAATCCAGGTGACAAAACTGATGAAGGTCAGAATGGTGAACAGCCCGGCGATGAAGAGTGCATACACCAATGCAGTTATGAAGATGAAGATGATCCCTATCAGAGCTACGCGTTTGCGTGACCCAGTATGTAAGGTAAGGGCAATCAACATGGTAAGCACCCAAATCGAGCAGGGATTTACGCCGTCAACAAAAGCAATCAATAGCGTGGCAACGAAAAGTGACTGGTTATTGAGGTTGATTTCGCCAATCAACGGGATTTTAATCGTACGGGTTCGCACAATCTCTTCTTCTATTTGGTTTGGATCAACTGGTTTGGTTTCCGGACGGGTTTCCGCAGGCACAATAATTCCTGCACCAGCATCTTTACAACCCTGTTTAAGGCATTGACTGATTACGCTTTCTATTTCTGTTTGTAAGGCTTCAGAAAAGCCTTCCCAATACTTGTCGCCAATAAAAATAGTGGGAACCCCCCAGGCTTCAAAGCCATAAGCATCTGCCATTTTCACAAATTTATCCTGATTATCTTTGGAATTGTAAATTTCATAAAAACGCAACTCAATTTCAGGGTTCTTTGTTGCCAGATCCTCAAAAAATGGTTTTGCTGCGGCACAATGCGGGCAACCTTCCCCCCAGAACATATAAACCACAACTGGATTATTCTCCTGGGCAACAGCAGGTTTGGGTGTAGTTAATGTAAGTAGGATGATTGAAAGGATTGTCAGTGATATCCAACCTAGTAATCGAAATGTCTTCTTATGTTTATGCATATTATGTAACCTCTGGAGTTGTGTTATGGTCAAAAAAATTGTCACGATTGTGAAAATTATAACTATATTTTCTCGTAAATATCTAAAACTGTCAAAATTATAATACATGTTTGAAAAATATTCAATTTAATGAATATGAATTCGGATTTATACTTTGAAAAAAAACAGTCAAAATTAGTTCATAAAAGCAAAAAATTATGGTGCGGTCTACCAATTATTATTATTTTCGACCTGTTCAAGTTGAAGCTCTTTTGTTTCAATTGACCTTGTATTTAGGCAGGTGATCAACCAAATAAGGGGAAGTAAATGATAAAGTAAGCGGTCTGCCGAATAGTTTAAATGCCAGGCAAGTGGATGAGGCGTGATCAGGTATATCGAAAAGTATCCAAAAAGGGTAAGGACGACAACACTCATGAGAATTCTATTTCCAACTATATTTTGATCCTTTTTCCCCAGGATGAAGAGAAAAACTAAAATCCAAACCACAAATGAAATATCAAGAATCTCAACGGAATAGAATAATCGTAAAAATTCTTTTCCGATAATTCCATAACGACCCCCATCAATAATTTGTGCCCATGCAAGATTGATCGTCAGATTGTTGCTCATGTCATTGTCGGTGGCTAATTGCGTTTTGAAAACAAGGATGATGATGGTTGGAAGAATTAATCCCAGCAGATACGGACACAATGACTTAAGGCTTTTCTTTAATTTCTTAGAATTGAACCACTGGACGAGAAGGATGCATCCGAAGGTTGCCAGTAAGAAAACAATACCCTCATTCTTAGTCCAGGCTGCAAATCCCGCCATGAATCCAGCTAGAAACAGAAATTGTTTTTTTGGATCACGATAATAAAGGTAGATTAAACTACAACAAGCCAGGTAATAGAAAGCCAGAGGAGTATCAGCGTTCTGAGTGGTAGGAAAGAATTGAACCCACGAGGTTGATAGCAAGACTATGCCACCGATAGATGCTGTGGTTAATCCTCGAGTCTCAAGGAGCGTGGCGAAGACCATGCCAACCATCCCAAGTGTGAATATTGCACTGAGAACGATTGGTACACGGGTAGTTTCATTATCAAGGAAAGACCACGAACGTGCGACCAAGGCTGGGGTCAACATAGGGTAATCCGGGTGGTTTTTCCAGTTAAGGTCGGGAGATAATCCGGTTTGCCAGTTCTCTCCACCACGGACGATAAAGCGGGCACGTAAATTCCAGATGGCGTAGGCATCAAAGGTGCCATGTGGTGACATAAAGGTTACGGAGCGGTAAGAGAAAATCCAAAGGGCAGTAGAAAGAATGAAAATCGAGAGAATTCCCCAACCATACCAATGTTGTTTTTTCCAATTAAATTGATCAGGGGATTCCGGTTTTTCTCGTTTTCTCAGGTTGATCAAACACAACAAGAGTATAAGTAAAATAATAATTTCAAAAATCAAATAAAAGTTAAGATAGTTTGGCAATATCAACAACCACAGGAAGAACAACAAAGAGCTAAATCCAGCTCCCAGCCCTACTCCCAAAACTATCTTTAGAATGAGATTTGAGCGAAAGGAATAGGGCCAGATCAATAGGATAATCCCTAAACCGATCAAAATAAATGGAATTTGGAGGGCGATACTGACAGCGACGGAACTCATTTTACTGGTCCTAACAGATAAATCCCATACCCATAATCTTTTTTAATCTCAAGGTCAAATAGCTTCTCAAACTCAAAAGGTCCTTCACCTACAATATTGCCAATCACATAATTATGGCGTGGGTTGCCACGGTCAAGGACGAGAGGGGCAAGTGAATATTGTGTCATCACAAACTCTTCATCCGAATCAATCAAACCAAAAGGCATACCGGGACAATCCATTTCAGAAATATATCCAACTATTCCCGACTCGGGTAAATCATTTTTGATTCTTTCCAGTCGTTCTGCCCACATTGTCGAGGGGTCCTGATTTATCAATTCCGGATTCCAAATTTGTTTGCTTTCTTGAAAAAAGAAAATTTGGTCTGTAAACGCAGCCAGCACCAAAACAATAAGCAGGATCATGGCAAATGATGAATTTTTAATAGTGAAATGAATTTTTTTGATAGGTGGATTTCCCATGGTTATTTATTATATACGAACCATTCTATTTCGAAATATGAGGTTGAATATCTGCTAGAATTCTATAATTGATAAGAAAAACTGAAAACGGATAATTTGATGAAATGTGAGAATTGTGGACACGAAACCATGACAGAAACGAAAAAATGCGAAATTTGTGGTGCTGTATTTGGGGAAGAAAAAGAGATCTGGTACATAATTCTACCCAATCTATAAGTCCTGGAATTATCAAGGGGGAAGATGGTATTTTGCGGTGGGTATATGAAATGAATATGTGGAAAAACCAAACCCTGGTGATCACGGTTTGGAAAGTATTGCTATTGGCAACCTTCAAACCGCTTCCGCGGGCATACTGGCTGCGACCAGACAAAGCTCCTACAGCCAATTCAGCAATGTAAAGTCGATCACAGTTAATACAAAGAGAAAGGTCATTTATCTGAAAGAAAATGTTTCTCTTAATCAGGTGTATGCGTATCCAGATGACTTTGCATTTGTGATAGCGTATATTCTCAACCGATGTAAAGATGCCAGCATGAAAGAAAAATGATGGAAAATTGTAACGGTGATGCCTGTTTGTAAGGAACCGTTTAATTAATTATCTCGAGAAAAAATACTTTCAACTTTGTTAAACATATCTGGGTAGAGCAACACATGTAAGCGATCCCCATCGCAAATTGACATGTCGCCACGAGGGATGATGTAGGCATTATCCCTTTCCACCAGAACAATTAATGCTTCTTCGGGGATTCCCAAATCCATGATTTTTTGACCACAAGCACTCGCACCTTTGTGCACTTCAAAGATGTTTAATGCTCCATCAGATGTTAACTCGATATCTTGAGGTAACGTTCGGGCTTGCCTGGGTGACAAAGGGCGTTGGACCTTCAACCATTTTGAGACCACTGTCAATGAGCTACCCTGAACAAGAGAAGAGGTAAGCACTACAAAAAAGACGATGTTGAACATTATGCTGGCATTGGCTACACCGGAAAGCAATGGAAAGGTTGCTAATATGATAGGGACAGCTCCTCGTAATCCCACCCATGAAATCATTACCTTTTCTTTGAAAGAAAAATCAGTCTTGAGCAAACAGACCATCACACTCACAGGTCGAGCAATCAGAATTAGAAAAATTGATATCAGCAAACCAACACCGGTAACAGGTACTAGCTCGGAAGGGAAAACTAACAATCCAAGGGCGAGGAACATAACGATTTGCATTAACCAGGCTAATCCATCATGGAATTTTCGCAAGGTGCGTTTATGGATAAAATTCTTATTCCCCATCACCAACCCAGCCAGATAAACTGCCAGAAAGCCATTGCCGTTCAGCGAATTGGTTAGTCCAAAAATTAGAATTACAATCGCGATAGTGAATACTGAATAAAGTCCTTCGATTTTCAAATTAAGGCGATTGATCAGTCGAACAAACAAATGCCCAGCTAAGAATCCAAATGCCACTCCAAGACTCATTTGAATCAGAAAGAAGGGAATCAAACCCAGCACTGATTGGTTGCCGTTGGTTATTAATCCAGTTAATCCAATCGTAAGCAACACAGCCATCGGATCATTACTACCAGATTCAAATTCCAGAAGTGGTTCAATTTTTCCTTGAAGTCGCATTTTCCGGTTGCGTAAAATTGAAAACACTGCAGCAGCATCGGTTGAGGAGACGATAGCACCCAGTAACAGGCTTTCTAACAAGGAGACATCGAGTACAAAATGCACAAACAGACCTAAGGTCGTGGCTGTGATTAAAACCCCCACTGTAGAGAGGGTAATGGCGGGCTTTACTACCTGTTTGACATCTGCCCACCTTGTGTCCAGACCACCAGAAAAGAGAATATATGCCAGTGCAATCGAGCCCAAAAATTGTGCTGCCCAGGGATCATCGAAATAGATTCCACCGATGCCCTCGGATCCACTGAGCATGCCTAATCCCAGGAATACTAACAAAGCCGGAATTCCCAATCGATTGGATGCTTTGCTGAGCAAAACAGCTACAATGATCAAGGCACCAGTGATTAATAGAATCCCCTCAATAGATGTGAAATTGATCAAACTTCTCCTGCTAAGTTTTGGATTTAATTTTATTGTAAGTGATTTTGAGTGATCTGCAAGTAAATGTTATGTTAGATTAGAAATATTAATAAAATTCTGAGATAGAGAATTGTTTTTAATAAAGAACTCGATTTCTAGAGATCAAAACTAGAGATCGATAAAAATCGAGTTTCTTGAAGATCTGATTTTATGGGATAAAGTATCTTACCAATTCTAATCCTGTCGAACCTAAATTTGTGTCGCTATCCAGGGTGATATATCCAACACCCTTGGCCATGGTGGTGACTGTTTGAATATTCATAAACTCATTTGGCATTGAGGAGGCAATGCCAGCCAGAAAAATTTCCATCTCGGTTTCAAACTCACGTTCATATTGCAGCCCTTCGAATTCTTGCCCATTGAAATCAACCGGATTGTTGTTGGTAACGATGTAAAAATCTCGGGATATCATGGTTCCTTTAGCATTCATAAATGCGGGCATAACAAAATTCATTTTCATTGACATTTCCCAACTATAGCCTGGTTCCAAACGGTCGGCAGGTGGTAATATCACGCCTTCTCCTTCCTCGAGAGTCATCGTCATTTCTAACTCAATTCCTTCCATTTGGGGGACTTCTAAGACGGCCAGATCAAAAGAAACGATACCTTCCTCTGCGGAGCACATCCAATTGTATTCAATCCTGATGGCTCCCTGTTTGGCATCCTCTGTCAGTTCGCTGAATTCTCCTACATGAGAGACCATTATAGCGGAGGCATTCTGAGCATCACCCTGTACAGCAAGCACTTCCCAATGATGATAAATCGACTCTTCTGGTTCAAAGTACACCCAGGTAGAACCTTCCCGAATAGGGAAATATGGGTGGTCACAAGCTGTGGAAGAAGCATTAGTGAATGAGCCCTGACTTGAATCCATGGATTCGGTGGTTTTTCCTTCCTGGTTTCCATTCATGGACTCATCCTGATCAATCTCCATGTCCACCTCACCCTCGGAAAATGAATCCATGCTGGTTTCTGGGGTAACATCAACTTCTGGTTCTTCCTGATTACCAGAAATCATACGGGTTAAGTTACATGCCATTAAAGTTAAAGATAAAAATACAAAGATAAAGACTAATCGAAAGCGTGCCATTTTTCCTCCTGAGTTACTGGTAGCCGAACAATCTGCATTTGGACGTTTAGAACAAAACAGGAATTAAGTGTGGTTTAGTTCCCTGTTATAGCATTATAAGATAAAATGTACTATTTTTATCTATATTGTATGATATTTTTGAACATAGCTCGGTTTAGGGCGAGATTTGTTTCTTCAAGAATTAACAGAATCGAATCGGTATCGCGAATCTTTACAGCACTAAGTTTGCTAAGGTTGATGGTTATCCAGTACTATCATTCAGATATTCTGCTTTTTCAGCGTAACCAATCTTGTGTACCTGGTCCTGGAAACGTTTAACACTGATCGATTTTAACAGGTAGAGGGAAAAAGCCAGAAAACCCGCTTCCAGAATGAAGACGACAATGTATCCGTAAACAGGATTGTTGAGGATAAATGATGCGACATCCCGCACCACGCCACTCATTAATGTGCCGATAAAGCGGGAAAGCGCATTTGAAACCCCCCAGGCTCCGATGAATAATCCTACCTTTTCCGTGGTCATATCAAGCATCAAAGATAAATTAGAAGTCGTGCTGGAGCCGGTTCCAAATCCAAGTGTAATGACCCCCAGGTAAAAGACACTCAGGTTTTCGATTAAACCACTGGCAGCGATCAAAATAAAACCAGATAGAGCGATATAGGCAGAAATTTGGGCAACACGCTTGCGTGTAATCCAGCGATCCAGAAAACTGGCAATTACCAGTGATATCAGGAAGGCTGTTCCCCAAATAGCAGTGATGCGCGTGGTGACATTGACGGATAAATCGAAAGCTTCCGCCGCATAAGGTTCGAGAAGAATATCCTGCCCAAGGATGGCTGCCAGGAGTACAGTGAGGTAGAGGAAGAAACGACGCGCCTGGGAGCTATCGATCACCTCATGGATGATCTTTGTCCAGGGAGTACGCTCCTCTTTGATGACTTTTTGTGATGGCTGGGTTTGCCTGGGCTCGAGTTTGATTAATCCCACCAAACCTAAGAATAACGCAATCATAGCTACGATTAAGAAGGATCGTTGCAATATTTCTGGAGAGTATGGATCCAGCAAGTGACTCAAACCTGTGGAAGTCAGGATGATACCGATGATCATCAGGGTGAACATCACCGCAATGGTCTTGGAACGTCCTTTTTCACCAGAAATCTCGGAAGCTAATGAAAGGTAGGAAACGGCTGCAAAGTTATAGCCCATACCCCAGGCACCAAACACCAACATACTCAGGAATAAGCCTAACCAGAAGTTCTCCGGCATCACAAAGACCACAAAGGGAGCGATTGCCAGACCAGTGACGTTTAACAGCAAACCAAGCAGGATATAAGGCGAACGACGATATCCCAGGATGGGGTGTCGATCGGCATACGAGCCAATTGCCACCTGAATCGGTGCGAATAGATAAGGTAATACAGCCAGAATAGCGACCAGAGTAGCCGAGAGAGCCAGTTCTTTGATCATCACCCGGTTGAGGGTGCTGTTGATCGGCACCAATGTCATCGCGACTGCGACGTGTATGAATGAAATTTGTATTCGCTTTAAGAACATACTTTCCCTTTTTAGCTGATAAGCTAATGAGCTCGTGAGCTGTTGAGCCACTTGCTCTTACTCAGCACCAATTGTATCCGAATGCACATGTTTTTGAAGATTTTATGGCTATGTATAATGAAAGTCTAATTTACTTTTAATGCTGCCTGTATCGCTTCACGCAGGGACCTGGCTTCGATAACCTGAATCCCATTTGGCCATGGTTCTCCGCGACGAATTCTTTTTGGTATGATGGCGCATTTGAAACCCAACTTGGCTGCTTCCTTAAGGCGTGCTTCCAGCTGACTGACCCAGCGCAGTTCTCCCGAAAGACCGATCTCACCCAACAGGACGGCATCCGCGCGAATAGGAGTATCCTTCATTGAGGAGGCGATGGCTGTTGCGATTGCCAGATCAGCAGCGGGCTCATCGATCTTCAATCCACCGACTACATTGATGAAGACATCCTGTTCACCCAGCGGGATACCCAGGCGGCGGGTGAGCACAGCAGCCACCAGCAACAAACGATTGAAATCAACACCGTTGGGGGTGCGGCGGGCATTGCCAAATTGGGTCGGGCTGGTGAGCCCTTGCAGTTCAACCAGCAGCGGACGCGTGCCCTCCATGGTGACCACGATCGCAGAGCCAGGAGCGTTAACCATCCGTTCCGCCAGAAAGGCTTCGGAGGGATTGGGTACTTCGATCATCCCGTTTTCACGCATCTCGAAGACGCCTACCTCAGAGGTGGCACCAAAACGGTTCTTGACCGACCGCAGCAGACGAAATGCCTGGTAGCGGTCACCTTCCAGATACAGGACGGTGTCAACGATGTGCTCCAGTACACGTGGTCCGGCGATCACCCCTTCTTTGGTGACATGCCCGATCACAAACACCGCAATCCCACTCGATTTTGCCAGTTCCCGCAGGCGCGAGGAGGACTCACGTAGCTGGGTAACCGAACCGGCTGAGGAGTTGATCTGGGGTATGTAGACTGTCTGAATAGAATCGATGATGACAAGTTCCGGTTTTACGGATTCAACATGCTGCAGAATCACATCCAGATTGGTTTCGGTAACCAGGAAGAGTTCTTCCGGAAAGTTTGCATTTTTCTTTCCTTCTCCTGCACCAAGCCTGGAAGCGCGCATCTTGATTTGCCGCTCGGATTCTTCCCCGGAAACATACAGGACACGGCGTCTCACTGGTTTGCTGGCCATCTCGATCGTAACTTGCAGCATCAGGGTGGACTTGCCGATGCCGGGGTCACCCCCGACCAGGACAATAGAGCCGGGCACAATTCCACCGCCCAGGACGCGTGCAAACTCGCTGATCGAGAGCGGCAGGCGTTCATCGGCGTTACCTTCGATCTCGTTCAAGCGCACCGGAGTGGATTGTATGCTGAGACCACGTTGTCCTTTTTTGGACACAACGGGTTCTGGCTCAATGATCTCTTCGATCATCGTATTAAATTGACCGCATTGGGGGCAGCGTCCCATCATCCGCGCGGAGATACGCCCGCATTCTTGACAGATATAATGCACCTGAATTTTTGCCATGGGGTAATTATAGCTTAAGAGCTGTTTAGCTATTTAGCTGTTGAGCTGTTAAGAATTAGTTGACAGGAAACAGTTGACAGTTGAAATTAAAAACCACGATCCCCGTAAACGAGGACAAGAGACACAAAGGTCACAAAGGTTTTTATAAATAATCGTCGTGTTCTTCGTCATTGTGGTTCTTTTTTTTTACAGACTTACTTCGAGTTCCTCTTTCAATGCTAACACGCTGAGTGAAATTCTTCTATTCGTGTCCAATTCATTGATGGTAATTTAAATAAAAAGGGGCAGGTCATGGACACTGCCCCTACGAGCTATTTGCTATGAGCTAATTACAGACTTACTTCCAGTTCTTCTTCGGGTTGATCCTCTGCAGGCGTCTCGGCGGCGTGGAAGCTGAATACTTGCTCTTCCTCGTTCCATCCGATAATGATACGTGCACCCTTCTGGAATTCACCAGCCAAGAGGGCATCCGAGAGGCGGTCTTCAATACGGTTGGTGATGACACGCCGCAAAGGTCGTGCACCCATATCCGGATCATAGCCTTCATCCGCCAGTTTTTCCATCGCAACTTCACTGGCTTCCAATTGCAGATCATGTTCCACCAGGCGGCTGGAGACTTTCTGGATCTCCAGTCTGACAATCGTGCGGATGTGATCGCGGTTGAGACTACGGAAGACCAATACACCATCCAGACGGTTAATGAATTCTGGCCGGAAGACACGTTTTAAGGCTTCCATTAATTTCTTTTTCATTTCGTCATACGCGCTCTGTTCTGCCAGATTCTCATCAATTGATAGGGAGAAGCCGAAACTCTGCTGGCGTTTGATCACATCAGCACCGATATTCGAGGTCATCACGATAATCGTGTTACGGAAATCGACCTTGTGACCACGGGCATCGCTGAGATGGCCTTCTTCCATGATTTGCAGAAGCATGTTCATCGCTTCGGGATGGGCCTTTTCGATCTCGTCAAAGACCACAATCGAGTAGGGTCGCCGGCGAATCGCTTCGGTCAGTTGGCCGGCTTCCTCAAAGCCGACATATCCGGGAGGGGCACCCACCAGACGGCTGATCGAGTGGCGTTCCATAAACTCGGACATGTCTAGTTGTACCAACGCATCGTCGCTGCCAAACATGAAACGTGCCAATGCTTTGGTCAGCTCAGTTTTACCCACACCGGTGGGTCCAAGGAAGATAAAGGAACCGATCGGGCGTTTCGGATCTTTCAAGCCAGCCCGCGCGCGGCGCACGGATTTGGATATCATTTCAATCGCTTCATCTTGCCCAACAATCTGTTGTTTTAGTTCATCTTCCATGTGTAACAAGCGCTGTGATTCTTGCTGTGCCATTTGCATCACCGGTACACCGGTCCACATGGAGACCAGTTCTGCAATGTCATCACTGGTCACAATTGGGCTGTTGGCACGGTCCCAACCGGTACGTAGTTTTTCAAGCCGGGCTTCCAGCTCTTCGCGTTGACCTAAAAAGTCACTCGCTTCGTCCTGGCGGCCATTTTCAAGCGCCAGATTTTCATTTTGGCGCACTTCTCTGATTTCGGTAATAATTGCTTTTGTGGCTTTTGCCTGGTTACTCTTGTACATGCGCACGCGGGAAGAAGCTTCATCGATCAGGTCGATGGCTTTGTCCGGCAGGAAACGTTCGCTGACGTAACGTGCAGATAGTTTGACTGCAGCGTCAATAGCTTCGTCGGATATGATCAGACGGTGATGTTCTTCGTAAGCACCACGAATACCATGCAGGATTGCAACAGCTTCATCGGATGATGGTTCTTCCACCATAATCGATTGAAAACGGCGTTCCAATGCGGCATCACTCTCGATATGTTTGCGATACTCTTCCATGGTGGTAGCGCCAATCACCTGCAATTCGCCACGTGAAAGCGCGGGTTTGAGGATATTGGCAGCGTCCACAGAGGAACCAGCGGAGCCAGCACCGACCAGCATGTGGACTTCATCAATGAACAGGATGGCTTCTGAGGCTTTCAGCTCTTCGATCACACGTTTGAGGCGCTCTTCGAATTGCCCGCGGTACATCGTACCAGCCACCAGTGAACCCACATCCAATTGCAGGACTTTCTTGCCCAGCAAGGGTGCCGGGACATCACCATCCACAATACGCTGTGCCAGACCTTCCACGATTGCAGTTTTGCCCACACCAGGTTGACCGATCAATGCCGGGTTGTTTTTGGTGCGGCGTGCCAGAATCTGGATCACGCGTTCAATTTCCTTTTGTCGTCCGATGACCGGATCAAGTTTTTTTTCTTCTGCCAGAACTGTCAGGTCGGTTGCCAGCTGGTCGATCAATGGCGTTTTGGCATCTTTCTTGGCTTCCTGTTTGGTAGCACCACGGGCAGGTCCACCAGCGGGCGTCTGCGGTTTCGCTGCTGCCTGTGAGGTACCCTCTTGCAGCACCCGGCGGGTTTGTCGCCGAATTTGTTCAGCGGTGATGCCTAATTTCTTCAAAACTTCCAGGGCAAAACCCTGGTCGGAGCGTACCAGTGCCAGTAGAAGATGTTCTGTTCCAATATAGTGATGTCCCATCTTGCGTGCTTCTTCAATCGCGAATTCCAGCACTTCCTGGACGCCGGGGGTCAGATCGAGACGCTTGCTTGAAGATTCGCCGATACCGCTGACGCGTTCGGCCATCTCACGTACACGCTCGGATTCCAGTCCCAGATCGCGCAGCACACGGCCAGCGACACCACCTTCTTCCTCAATCAACCCTAACAGTAAATGTTCGGTGCTGATTGCTTCTTTATGCATTTTCTCAGCTTCTTGATGAGCCAGGCTGAGAACCCTTCTCGCTCGTTGGGTAAATCTTTCCATGCCAGCCATGGCAACCTCCTGTTTTCAAAACGCCTGTAAACGCATCAACGGGTGGCTACAGGCGTAACTCTTATTTTCCAATCGGGGACCTACGTCCCGCTTACCAACTCATAATTTGATTCTACCAGAGTTTAAGGGTCTGTCGAGTCATGATTCGGTGGGTGTACAGCGTTTGGGATGTGGGAGGGAGAGAGGAAGATGTAAGCCATCCAGATGAGATAAAAGATAAAGATCCACTCCAAGGGGAAAAGAGATTCCCAACCGGATTTGGCTGCGAAGAATCCTGCCCAGGAGATGAGAATGGCTGAGAACCATCGTATCATCGATCGAAATCAAATAGATACTGTCATAGAAAAGAATTAAGAGAATGTAAGGAATACCCATTACTTGATTCATGAATTAAGATTGAGTTTGTCGTTTGTTTGAATTAATTCTTCTAAAAAATTCAGGAATTAGTATTGATAGATAAATAAAGAGTGGAACCAGAAAACCTATATGTTGACCTTCATACCCGATATAAAATGGCATTATCGCAGGTAGGTAACCGAGAATGATTGGAATTATTCCAATAGGAAAAATAAATAATGTTAGCAAATCAGTTTGTAAAAAATAGGGTATGGTGAGAATACAAGCTGAAACTGAAGCAACAAAACGTTTTTGCCTAGTCATCGGAACAATTAACAATGGAACAAATAATAATAGAGCAAAGGGTCCTATCCATTGCCATAGGGATACATTTCCCCAGGTAACCACCCCATCAATTCTGGATATGACATCAAATATCCAACCAGGATAAAACACTAGAGATAAAATGAAACCGACGAACGGGATTATTAAAACTTGGAATTTGTGTTTCCATTTAATTTCGGAAAATATCCAAAGAAGTAATACAAACATACCACCTGATTGTGGTTTTGCAGCTACTAATAGAAATGCAATCCCAGCTAATCCCCATCTTCTTCGATGAATAGCCCACCAAAATAATCCTAATAAGCCACAAATGATACCGGAAATTTGACCCCAAAATAGTGCGTAAGACATTTGATATGATAATAATGCTACTATGACACTTCCTGAAAAAACCCTTGCGGCAAAAATAACTCCTATGAGACTTAGAATAATCCACATTAAATAACCAAATTCAAATGGAAGATAGGATAGTATTTTAAAAATTGGAAGTAGCCAGTACCCATAATAATAATTATCAAAATCTCCTTGAGCAGTTGCTAAGAAAATTTTATAATCAAAATAACTGCCTGATTTCGATAATAAAAAATATAATGCTACGATCAATACAAAAACAATAACAGCAAGCTCATTAAGAGAAATTTTTTTTAATAATCTTTTGTCAACTTCATTTAATTCAAACATAATAGATCAATTTTATTTGAGAATGAATTTGTGCAATTAAAAATAAATTAAATATAGATTTTTGTAATCCCCCTTACTTTTCCTTGAATCAGCTGCACTGGATAAGGGAAATTAACTGTTTGAAATAATTGTACATCAAGTAATTGACGCATAAGCAAACAGTACATTTATCTTTGAGTGTATCGCATCAAAGAAATCTAAAATGAATTATGGATGAAAATCAAGAATTGAGTCATCTTCGGGTAAATCAGGCAATCTGGCATCCAATTTTGAAGTGAGATCTTGCTTTCCTTTTTTGGTGGGAAAAATTTATGAAAAACGATAACATTGTTTCCATCTGGTTGGAACCTTTGTTGAAGTTGATAAAATTGAACTTTAATATTCTTTGAGTTATCCCTGGTTTTGCGGAGATGTGTTTCTCCACCACCTTATTAATTTCGACCAATTATTCTTTTTGAAGTCAAAAAGAATTTGTTACAATAATTAGTATCTTCTCAATAAACCGTGGTTGATGAGTGTATTTAGGTGGGAGAACGTCCTCCGAAAAACACTCTGCCCCTAATTTTTGAAAAGATACAATAATTGGTAATAAATACACTAAAATAATAATTCGAAATAAAAATACTCAATTTGTCTCTAAGATATCACAAAAAAGGATAACAAAAATAACTTTCTGTTGAAAAAAAAGAAACCATTTATCTTCGACTGGTTACAACCGTGGATCATTATTGCCTTGTTAACTGGGGGATATTGTTGTATTACATTAGCACAATATAACTGGGATCCAATGGCGTTTGTGTTAATTGGAAAACAATTTGATCCTGCACAAGGTGTCATGGAAATGGGATATGATGGTCAATTTGCCTATCAGATTGCTAAAGATCCTGCTAATGCCGCCCCTTACCTGGATGTGCCAGCTTATCGTTACCAACGAATTATTTACCCAATTCTTGCACATATTTTATCTTTGGGAAACATAAATCTCATTCCATGGATACTTATTCTTATCAACATCATCAGCCTGGTTCTGGGTACTATAGCAACAGAAAAAATCCTTACAGACCATGGTTATTCAAGATGGTATGCCCTGACGTACGGAGCTTTTGCAGGTCTTTTGTTGTCCTTGCGTCTTGACCTTACAGAACCTTTAGCTTATGCACTTGTACAATGGGGAGTTTTGTTTTTTGATAGGGGAAAATTGTGGCGTAGTTTACCTTTTCTTGCTCTTGCAGCCCTTACACGGGAATTAACTTTGTTTTTTGCAGCTGCCTGCGCGATATCATTATTGGTAAACAAAAATTTTAGAATTGGTGTTTTATGGGGATTGGGAGCAATAATACCTTTTGGATTGTGGCAGGTTTTTCTGCATTTGTGGTTGGGAAATTGGGGGGTCAGTTCAGGAGGAGCTATGGCATCTTCCTTTGAAATAATACCATTTCATGGATGGTGGGGATACCCTAATAATGATCCAAATATTTTTTTCCTGCTTTCGATCTTCATTTTAGGTGTTGCCTTAATTCCTGCTGTGATTGGTTTGGCTATCAGTTTGATTGCACTTATTAAGGGAAAACGAAGTCTGGGTGTATGGATCCTGCTTTTCAATGTATTGATTTTTCCTTTTTTACCTGCTTCAAATGTATTAAATTTGCCGGGATTATTGAGAATTACGATTGGTATGGTCGTTGCATTTATAGATTATGGAGCGATTGAATCCTCTCCGCGAGTTCTTCGTTATAGCCTGTTATGGTTGTTTTTGTTAGTTTTTGGAGACGGATTAATTGCTGTATATTGATTGACCTTTTATGTATCTTCGATTCAACTTATAAGTGCACCTTTGATGGTAAATAATAAGGCAAGATGAAGCAAGATAGTTACCAAGACCAACCACAATCAGAAGAGCAAAATACAATACAAACAAATTTATCCTATAAATAACCATAAGGCATACATTGTTATGAGAATCAAACCGCTGATTATCGAAAATAAAATCACAAATTTCTGTTTTCGATAAGATAATTTTAAAAGAAGTGCAGCCATGCCAACAAAAGCGTAAAAGATGTGGAGAATATAACGATTTGAACATTGAAATGGTGAAGCCCATAAAGTAATTTTTGATGTGATTATCAACCAGGTTGAAATAGAATATGCCATTATTGCTATATGTTTACAGAATTTTTTTTGTGTAACCATCCAAATGAGGAGGGCTAGAAACAATAAAACTGAAATTAATTCCGAGATCTCCAAGATAGTCGGTCGATTGAGTATTCGGTTTATCCCAATATAGATATTTGTGAAAGGAAATTGAAAATCCACATTAGAATGTGTTTGATAAGATTCTAAAAAACCGACTGCTCCTATTTTCATCCGGTAGAAGGAATATGCTCCAAAACCCAATGGAGTTAAGATCAAACCAACTAATTCACCCCAATTTATGAAATTTTTATTATGTGTATGGTCTTGAAAAAGAATTATTACCATTGGAATAAGTAACAAAATACCCTGCGCTCGGGTCAATCCGGCAGCAAAGGCAAAAAAACCAGCAAAAACTGGTTTTTTTCTTACCATCATTAGAATTGACGCAATTGTGGTTAATAAAAACAAAGCGTCTGTATATGGGACATGGAAAAAGAAAGAAGTTGGATAAAGAGCTAACAATACTGTTGACCATTTAGCCAATCTTTTATCAGAAAATAAATCAAGTACAAGTTCATATAGAAAGATCAAAGCAAAAAGAATGGCTAATGATGAAACAAGAATTCCAATTAATGTAACATTGATTGTTGTAAGTTGTGACAAACCTCCTACCAGATATGGGTAAAGAGGAAAAAAAACTGTATCTCCAACCCCAACACCATCATAACCAAATTCTGCAATATTCATGTAATGTACAGCATCCCAACGAAGCCAGACATCAATGAAGGCTCGTCCTAATAATGTTGAGCTGCGTTCAAGATTGTAGTAAGTTTCCCACAACACACCTTCAGAGAGTGGAACGTATTTATCTACGATGAACCAGACAATTGCCAGCCAGACACTATAACCAATTCTTAATCCTAATACGACAAAAATTAGAAATTTGTATTCTTTATACCATCTACTTATTAGGGATAAAATTGCTCTCATTAATTTTTGATCTTGTTTTTTGATTGTGGATGAACAATTTGTATGAATTAATTATTTGATACTCATTTTAGTTCTTTATGAAAATAATAGAAAAGAATTGGGGCGATTAAAGTAGCTGTAAACCAAGCATGATCATTATTATATGCGAATAAAATGGTAAACCATAATGGGATTGAGCTTATCAATGCCCAAATTCGCCTTTTTTGATTATCAAATAAAGGGATTAGTTGGATTAAATCATAGTCATGTAGAAAAGGTAACACCATAAAACTTAGAAGAATAATTTTTTCAAAATTTATTGTTCGATTTTTATTCATCCAGTAGATAATGGAAACTGATATGAATAATAGAACCAGCCAGAAAACCAGTGGGTGAAGATTTAAATAGGTTAACGATCGGGGGATAATGCCTGCCATAGCCCTTAATCGAAAATTTCTGGGGTTGGCTAACCACTCTGAAACCCATGTTGGATTATATATAAACCATGGCAAATATATAATAAGAGTGGATGTCAAAAAGATGATCAATTGATCAGGTATTTTTTTTGCGGATTTAAATAGTTTTATCCATTTATAAGTAGCCCATCCTAAAGGAGCAATTGCTAATTGAGGTTTTAGTAATAACAATGATAACCAGATGCCTAACCATTTTGATGAATGATACTTTCGATATCCCCAAACTCCCAGCATACCAAAAATTGAAGTTTGTCCACCTAGAAAATGTCCAAATAAGGGACCAAATAATAATATTAAAGGTGACCATCCAGAAATAGCTAATGCGCAAAAAACAGGAATAAACACCCAAAATAAAAATGAAATTGAAAAAGGTAACTGAGAAAAGATTGCAAATATGCCCACATAGGGCATGGGGTAGAAGGAGTTATCTCCATAAATTTGGTTTCCTTCAATAAAATTCTGTCCAATTTGCATAAAAGTTTCATAATCAATTGGCCCAGTACCTATATTGAGAACAATAACTGCATAAAGAGAATAAATAATTAGAATTATTACTAAGAAGAGAATTGAGACAAATCTTTGATTTGTGTATTTTTTTATGTCATCCATTTTCATTTAATTAAGAATTAAGATAATATTGGTTTATAAAAAAATTCATATAAAGGGAATTTGTTCTCTTGTCCTAATCCACCAAATACGCCATTACCCATTGTGTTGTCGCCACCAGCGCATCCATGTGCGTCCTCTCATAATTATGCGAGGCATCCACGCCTGGGCCAATGAGTGCTACTCTTACGTCTCCGCCAGCGCGCCAGAAAGCTTCGCCGTCTGAGCCATAGTAGGGGTAGATGTCGACCTTGTAGGGGATTTCGTATTGTTCGGCTAACTTACGCAGGTGTGTGGACAGACCATGGTGGTAGGGTCCACCCGAGTCTTTGACGCAGATCGAGGCGTGGAATTCATCCGAGTTCTGGCCGTCACCGATGGCTGCCATATCGACCACCACCAGCTCCTCCACTTTTGCCGGGATACCCGTTGAGGCTCCGTGCCCGACCTCTTCGTAGTTGCTGATCAACAGGTAAGTAGTCTGCATGGGTTTGAGATTGGCATCTTGCATCGCCTTTACCGCCGTGACCAGGTTCGCAACGCAGGCTTTGTCATCCAGGTGCCGGCTGCGGATGAAGCCGTTGGTAAGCTCAACGCGTGGATCGAAAGCGACAAAATCACCGACTTCGATCTCCAGTGCTCTTGTATCATCGGCATTATGGGTGACAGCGTCCAGGCGCACTTCCATGGCGTCATCTTCACGTTTGGTTTCCCCGGTGGCAGCTGCGTGTACGTGTGATGAGGATTTACAAAGCAGAAGCGATCCACGGATCTGATTGCCAGCAGCGGTGAAAACAGTTACCGCTTCGCCTTCGACGGTGTTCCAGGCATAACCACCCAGTTTGGTTAATTTGAGACGCCCATTGGATTTGATCTCTTTGACCATGGCACCCAGTGTGTCGACATGCGCGGTCAGGGCACGCGGGTGATCATCATACTGTCCACTCCACTTGACCAATAGTCCGCCTTTACGGGTACGTGAACAACTCACGTTCGGAAACGCTTTGAGTGCCCGCTCGGTATAATCAATGGCGGCTTCGGTAAATCCAGTCGGACTGGGAGTATTCAATAATCCGGTCAGGAAATTTATCATGTACGTTTGATCGATGGCTGGTAGAAACATGGTTTAACCCTTTCGTAATTTTTGGTTCAGCTAAGCACCGGAAGCGACCCCTGGTATAAGAAGTGAAAGAACAGGGTGAGAATCTCTCCGGCGGCGAACAACTTATGCCTTGAGAGAAAAATCCACACCTTCCAGCTCTGAAATTGCCTTTCTCCACGCATCAGGGACGACAATACTTTTTTGCTGGTGGTAATCATACGTCACCATGATGGTTTCAGCGGTGGAGAGTGTCTGCTGGGTGTCTTCATCGCGGATCTCGTACACGAAGGTCAGGCTCTTTTTGCCGATGCGCTCACAACAGATATAGACCGACACCTTCTGATTAAGCTGAATCGGTGCCAGATAGGTGATGTGGATGTCTGCAACGATCAAGTTGAAGTCGAAGAAATTTTTACCGTCGAACAATCCCAGATGCATCAGGTAGGACAAACGGGCATGCTCCAGAAAGGTAAGAAAGCGCGAATTATTCACATGCCATTGGGGATCCAGATCCCCGTAGCGGACGTCAATCTGAACAGAATAGTTGAATGTTTTCATGATTAAATTATACACAGCTGCAAGAGACTGTCGAGAAAAAAGGAGGTAATACGATTTTGTTTATTGAAAAACGCAAATTAAAGTCAAATATCACATAAACAGGATTTGTTTATCGGAAATGTCATTTTTGATGGATGATAAAAAACACTTGCCTTAAAAAATATAGTAAAATAAACTCATATAAGTAGACAATTTTTACCCACTTAACGTTAAAAGGAATTTCCCATGCAAATTACACGACAGGCAGATTACGCCTTAAGAGCTATGTTATATTTAGCCAGGATGGATAAAGATGTGCGTGCAGCTACCAGCCAGATCGCTGATGACCAACAAATTCCCCCATCATTTTTGGCAAAGATCATTTCTCAGTTGTCGATTGCCGGACTGATTCTTACTTCGCGAGGTGCGAGAGGTGGTGTCACCCTTGCCCGAACACCGGAGGAAATTTCATTATTGGATGTGGTTGAGGCCATTGATGGTCCCATCAGCCTGAATGTCTGCTCACACAGCTCTGGTGTCTGTCCCTTTGGTGAAGATTGTCCCATCCAACCTATCTGGTCAGATGCCCAACATGAATTGGTAGATCGACTAAAATCGACAAATTTTGCCAAGCTTGTCAAATCTTCAAGAAATTAGGAGATCCTTATGCCCGATGGTGTAGCTGTATCAAGGCAATTTGTGCGGGTGACTCAAAAGGGAAATTGTGTTGTGGATTGGGGAAGAAATATTTTTCAGGACATTTATACCGGGGAAAAAATTGATCTGGATGAAAATGAATATACGTATATTGTTAAAGAAAGTGAGCTTATGATGCTCAAACAATACGGCATTATTAAAGATTTTGATCAACACTCTGTCTATGTTTATCCAATGAACGACATTTACGGTTTTTAGAAACAGTTGTTTTTCTAAACATTTATTTAGTAGTAATAATCTCTCCCCCATGAAAGTATAGTTGATAGATACGTTTTCCTTGCATGGTGATGAATTCACGACCATGGAACCACTCCAATCCCCCCTCGACGGAACAGGTGTATGAAAAATCCTTGCCAATCAATTCTTCTGGACCACGATAGGGCATTTCTGGTGGCACCTGCAAAAGTGCTGATTTCAGAAATTCTCCAAAACCGGGCGGAATCTTTTCAATCAGCATACGCCCATAATAATTCATTCCCCAGACAGGTGTTTGTTCATACCAGACTGCTTCCTCTCCGATAAAGTGATAATCCCCCAGGTATGTATCCAGATAACTAAAATCACCATCGCGAAAAGCCAGATCTTTTGAGGTGGGACGGGATGCCTGACTAAGATAGCCGCCACCAGCGTATGTATTTTGTTTGGCTTTGATCAGAAATTTTACAAATTGATTGTCGTTCAAATTGATATTCATAAGAACCTCGCTTTATGATGGTTAATTTGATTTTACGTATCTTTTCAATCATTAGTGGTCAGGGGGTTTTTGGCGAGTATTAACTCGCCAAAAACCCCGCCAACCCCGGTTAATTGAGATGATACGATTTTACTCTATAAAAAAACGAAAGTATTAGCTACAGGCGTATCAGATCGCTTTATTCCTTCCAGTTTTGTAAGGAAATTATGCTTTTTATTAATTTTCTATATACTTGTAGTAACGGATTGGTTGTTAATTTTTTTTACTACTCAATAGAAATAATCCGTCTGGACACGGATGAAAAGTAAAATATTTAAAAATCTGGATCCGGTGTTTTCATCCTTCGAGGAAGCGATCATCGTATTGGATAGACAACGCCGGATTCAATATCTAAACGGGAAAGCATTATCCTGGTTGAATGGATTTCAACCAGATATTTTTGCACAATTTATTCAATCCTGGACAGAGGATATCAATAAAAAGACTGCGTTATTGAATCTTGTTGAATTATCCATTAAACCAATTCAACACCAGGATGTGGGAAAAACGCTCCTGGATCTTCATGACGCCAGCGAGTGGATGCTGGTTGAGGTCAAGGAAACTCCGTTTGAATGGCAGAATGAGCAATATTTGCTGTTGACATTATTAGATGTTCAATCCCGCTTTTTGTCCGATGAGATCCAAAGAGCTGTATACGAAATTTCTGATGCGGCTGCCAGTACGTCTGATCTGGAAGCCCTGTTCAAGCGTGTGCATGAGATCGTTGCATCTCTCATTCCTGCTAATAATTTCTACATCGCAATCTATGATGCCAACAGTGAGTACATCACATTTCCCTATTATGTAGATGAAAAGGATTATTTACTACCCGAAGAAAGAAAAATCAAGGCGCGTGATCGTAAAGCCAAACGCGGTTTGACTGAGTATCTGCTGCACAATGGCGAACCGGTTTTGTTATCCGAAAAAATGATCAAGGATTTGACAAACAAAGGTGAAATCAGCATGATCGGCAGCCTGCCTTTGGAATGGCTGGGTATCCCGCTCAAAACCATGCAGGGCAAGGTAATTGGTGCCCTGGTGATTCAAACGTATATAGAAGGTATTCGCTACACAGTTCGCGACCGTGATCTGTTGAGTTTTGTTTCCAGCCAGATTGCGATGGCAATTGACCGCAAGTTGTTGGAAGAGAAACGCAAGCAGGAGCTGGAATTATTTGCATCCGGACCCGTTGTGGTCTTTAAATTGTTGGTGGAAAACAATAATAAAGGCACGATGGAGTTTGTTTCTCCCAATATCCGACAGTTTGGTTATCACCCCGAGCAATTTTTGAGTGGCGAGTTAAATTACATCGACATTGTTCATCCAGAAGATAATAATCTGGCGTTTAATTACAATACGCTCCAATTTCAAGATGATCGCGCTTTTTTAAGCGAGGAATACCGGGTCCTCACTGCTGATGGTGAAATTCGCTGGGTGTATGATTTGACCTATATTAACCAGATTAAGGGGGAAGAACTGGTGGAATATAATTTTTATATTCTGGATATCACCAGCAGAAAAGAAACGGAAGAAGCCCTGCAGAAAATTAATGAGACACTCGAGAAAAGGGTTTTGGAACGTACAGCACAATTAGCCGAATCGGAAGAATTTTTGCAACTAGTGATCGACACGATCCCGGCACCGGTCTTTATCCTGGATAAAAATCTGGTTTATCAGGGTTGCAACAGCGCTTATGAAGCGCTCAATGGTGTTACCAGAGAATTTCTGACAGGCAAAACAATCGAAGATATCTGGCCAGAGGACCTTGCTAAAAAATTCATTCAAGAAAACCTGGAAATTATCAATTCAGGTATTCCTAAAACTTATGAATCTCAAATTCGTGGAGCTGACGGTGAATTTCATGAACTGGTCTATTTCAAAGCAGCTTATTTCAGTAAAACCACCCATCAACCATCCGGTCTGGTCGGAGTTTCCCTGGACATCACCGATCGAAAACATTTCGAAAAACTGCAAGGCGTTCTTTATCAAATATCAGAAGCTGCCAATAACACAACCAATTTAGATGATTTATTTACTTTTGTTCACCAGGTGGTGAATGAGTTAATTCCAGCACGGAACCTATATATTGCGCTCTACGATTTCGAAACAGATACTGTTTCCTTCCCGTATTTTGTGGATGAATTCAGCGAACATCCCGAACCCCGCACAAATGGCAACGGGATCACAGAATTTGTGATTAAGTCTGGAGAACCTTTGTTATTGACGAATGACAATGAAGAAGATGTCACCAATCAGCATGAAATTACTCCTACCGGAGCTGATTCTCACCAATGGTTGGGCGTTCCCCTGCAAACCGAAACTGGTAATCCGATCGGTGTGCTGGTTGTGCAGACCTATGATGAAAGTGATATTTCCTATACCGAGGCTGACAAGGAACTGCTGACATTTGTTTCCAATCAGATTGCCCTGGCAATTGAGCGTAAACAGGCGCAAGAGGCATTGCACAAACTGAACCAGGAACTTGAAATAAAAGTTAATGAACGCACCAAACAATTGAACGAACAGCTGGCAGAGTTAATCCAGCGGGAACGCGAATTGACCAACGTGGTTGAACTTGCTCAGGCGTTACGGGAAACACACCAATTGGAGGAAATTTATCGCACGGTATTAAATGCAACAAAAGGTGCTTTAGGCGCATCCTGGGTTTCTCTGGCAATTCTGGATCAGGATTTAGAGGAATTAGTTTATATTCCAGGGGTGGGCGACTTTGAAGGCCATAGAGATTTACACTTGAAACTTGATACCGGGGCTGCTGGTTGGGTGGTAAAAAATAAAGTAGTTTACCTGAACAATGAAGTCCAAAACAATCCTGGACCTACAATCGTCGCCTTAACCGGAGGTGTAACCGCACTGATGATTGCCCCCATGATTGTGGATGATCAAGTGATCGGTATGCTGGAAGCAGGTGCCTATCGAACCTGGAATGAAGATGATGTAAGAATACTGGTTGCACTGGCAGAGATTTCTGCTTATGCGATCCAGCGCGAATCGTTAAGTGACCAGAAAGAAGGACAGTTACAGCGCTTGAACACCTTGCGTGAGATTGACCGCATGATCATTGGCAATTTTGAACTATCCAGTACCATGCATTTTCTGGTCAGCCAGATTGCCGTTCAGCTTAAGGTTGACGCAGTCGATATTCTATTGTCCAATGAGAACACTTCTCTGATCTCTTATGAGATGGGTGTGGGTTTTATCCAGCAAAAAGAACGCGAGACACTGGTTGCTTATAATTCAGGCCCGGCAGAATGGGTTGTGATGTATAACAAACCGCTTTACATACCTGATATCCAATCCTCCAATTGGAATACGTTCTTCAAGAATCTGGAAGTTGAGAATTTTAAATCTTATTATGCAGTTCCTTTAAATTCAAAAGGTCGCTGCCTGGGCGTTTTGGAAGTCTTCCGGCGCTCTCATAAAAAAGGTGATCAGGATTGGGAAGAATTTTTGGGTGCATTAGGTCAGCAGACGGCGATTGCCATTGAAAATGGTCAACTGTTGGATAAATTGACCAGAGCCAATCGCGAAATGAGTTTCGCCTACGACCGCACTATCGAAGGCTGGGCACGTGCCCTGGATATCCGCGACCACATCACCGGCGAGCACAGCCAAAAGGTGAAAGAATGGACTTTGATCCTGGCACAGGCGTTGGGAATCCGTGACCCTGAGCAATTGACCCAAATCCGGCGTGGTGCCACTCTGCACGATATTGGAAAAATCGGCGTACCGGATCAAATCCTGCACAAGCCTGGACCGTTAACTAAAGAAGAATGGATGATCATGCGCCAGCATCCTGTTTTTGCGCGCGATATGTTGTACCCGATCGAATTTTTACGCCCGGCAATCGATATCCCTTACTCACATCATGAGCACTGGGATGGTACCGGCTATCCGCAGGGTTTGAAAGGCAAAGAAATTCCGCTGGTGGCACGTATCTTCGCCGTGATTGATGTCTTCAATGCCATCACCTCGGAGCGCCCCTACAGTAAACCATGGCCTGTTGACAAAGCGATTGACTACATACGTGAACAAAGCGGGCAGCATTTCGACCCTGAGGTGGTCAATATGTTCCTTAAGATTTTTGAGCGCTTGCATTAACCTTTAGAGGTGGTTGGTGACGATCTTTCCTTTAATATAGGCGTTTTTCAATGCCTGCACACAACGCTCATCATAACAAACCCCTGGATTTATACTGAGTTCCTCAAAAGCCTTTTCGTGCGACAGTGCCAATCTGTATGGGCGGTCAGAGATCATCGCGTGGAAAGAATCTGCCACAGCCATGATTCTACCAATCATGGAGATCTCATTTCCCTGAAGACCCAACGGATAACCACTGCCATCCAACCGTTCATGGTGTTCGATAATGGCTTTGAGTACATCCTTGCTATGGAAGCTGACTTTTTCGACGATTTTATAGCCAATTTGAGGATGGCGATAAATTTCCTGAAATTCATCCCGGGTGAGGGTGTCCATTTTCTTAAGAATATCATCGGGGACACCAATCTTGCCAACATCATGCAGCAGCCCACCTAGGCGCAACTGGTTGATATCCTCTGCCGGAAGTCCCATCTCCAAGCCAACTGCAACAGCGTACTCCGAGACGCATCTGGAGTGATCCCGGGTGTAGGGATCCTTAGCATCCACTGCATGCATCAGACTGGTCAACAATTGCATCATCAGATCGTCCATCCGGTTATAAATGTGTGCAGTCTGCTGGATGGTGGCTGCCTGGCTGGCAAAGATTTCCGCCAGGGTCACATCCATTTTTGTGAAGCCACCATTCATTTTGTTGAGGATCTCCAAACCACCGATGATCCTACTGCTGGTACTACCACGCTGGCGACCCAATTCAATCCGGTTGGAGACCAACGCCACTGCCAGGACAGAGCGCGTCTGGAAATTTGAGAGGACATCCACCCCATTGAAGTGGCGTTTGTCTTTCTGTGCATCATTCACCACCAGCGATTCACCGGTGGCAATCACATGCTGGATCAACCCCTTGCCCTGCGGAACGCGGTAATTTTCCACCAGGCGGTGATCAGTGCGCGAGGAGAGGTGCAGGATAGCCTCACCACTCGCATCATCGATTAAGTATAAAGAACTGGCTTCCGTATCCAGTAACAAAGACACCTGTTCGAGCAGCATCCGCAGAATTTGATCCGGATCAAGTGACGAACTGATACTGCCAATAAACTCTAATAATTGCTGCAAACGACCTGCCCAACGATTGCTCTCCATGAGCTGCTGGTGGGTGATCAGATAATGACCCAGCAGGCGTGCCAGATTTTCTTGTGTTCTTTTCTGCGGCAGGTCTTTAAAGTTTGCAATCTGGATAAAACCTAAAACCTCATCCTGATGAGACACCGGAAGATTAATCAAATTGAAAACTGGTTGTTGAATCCAACGACCCAACTCGCCCAGTTGAAGACTGTTTTCGACGATCTCGGGTTGGTTTTGATTCCAGCACCAGGCTAACAATTGGGGGTATTTTCCAGTTGGCGGATTAACCCCCAGTGCCGAATCAATTTGAAATGATCCGCTTTCCGGGTTTTTCATCAGCCAGAGGACAAATTCTGCATTCCCGATGTCCTGGAATACAGACATATAGGTGTTGATTTCATCTTCAGTTTTGATTTGTTGGAGTGTGTTTAGTTGTGGCAACATTGTCATTATTCTTCTCGATAGAATCAGGATAATGATATAGTTGCAAGATCGTACCAACTTCGGGAGGAATCCGGATTATGGTGTCGAAATCCATGGTCAAATTCAAATAATCATGCAGATAAAAGCCTTCAGCAGCGTTCCGTCAGACCGAATGGCTCACGCAATCAGTTTTGTCATCCTTTTCTGCCATATGACCATCAGAATTGCTGCCAGAAGCGCCGTTCCCGCCCCGAAGTAAAAAGGTGCTGCAGGTCCAAAACCCTGCCAGTGTCCCAGTCCTTGCCAGAGGACACCCGCAATCACCGATGCCGGCAGGTCGAGGATCCCCAGGATACCATTATAGGTACCAAAAGCAGTCCCGCGCAGTGCTTCCGGCACCAGATCAGCCACCAACGCTTTTGAAGAACCATATGCCAGGCCATAATACAATCCATAAACAGCATACAATAACCAGACATGCACGCCTGTTTTCGCCAGGGCAAAACCCAGATAGATCGCTGCGTAGATCAGCCAGCCAGCAACAATAATCCTTTTACGGCCAATCTTGTCAGAGAGAGCACCTGCCGGGGTGGAGATCAATGAATAAATCAGGTTAAAGGTGATTAACATTCCCAGAATACCCATGATATTCAATCCACGTTCCTGCGCGCGTAAGACCAGGAAAGCATCTGACGAATTTCCCAGGTCGAAGATCGCCACAATGATCATAAAAGTCATAAAGGGCTTTCCCAGACTTTTAAAGGCAAATTTTGGCATGACATGCTGCTTCTTTTTGATCGTCTCCTTAACCCCAATCGCTAGCGCCAGTACCGCCAGAAAGGCTGGGATGATACTGATGATGACAATGGTTCGGAATGTGCTAGCTGTCAATAAAGTTGATTCGCGTTGCACCAGCCATACAACCAGCAACGCAATCGACAATCCCAACATAGCACCCGCGGTATCGGCAGCGCGGTGAAAGCCGAACGCCAGCCCGCGCTGTTCCTCCTGAATGGAATCAGCGACCAGTGCATCGCGTGGGGCTGTACGAATGCCTTTGCCCACCCGGTCTGCCCAGCGTGCCCCGGCAACCAGCCCCCAGGTGTTGGCCAAATAAAAGAAAGGCTTTGATATAGCAGAAATCCCATAACCGGCGACAGCTAGCCATTTACGCCCACCAATCTTATCCGAAAACCAACCAGAGAACATCTTCAGCAAGCTCGAGGTTGTCTCAGCCATGCCTTCGATCAAGCCGATGATGTTGGTCTTGACGCCCAACACATTGGATAGAAACAAAGGCAGAATATTGATAACCATTTCACTGGAGATATCCATCAGGAAGCTGGTTAGGCTGACCGCCCAGACATTACGCGGCATGGAACGAAGTTGTTGCAGATAGCCAAGTTTGTGTTCTTTCATAATGTGATCTTCTTTTTTTGGTGAGGAATATGAGATATGGATAATCTGATATTATCAATTGTATGACGATTTCTAAAAATGATAAGTTTTTCCAGGAGGATTTCGAAATCATTTCGATTTCCAGGCATCAGCTTGCATTGGCTACTTTTTACTCCAATAACACCTGCCAACCCCGGTTTATTGATATGGCACAATTATCACCTTCATCTATAATGATTAGCAACTTTGTACAAAAATAGTACTGCTGTAGTCTTGACAAGGATTAAAAGCGACCTTATACTTTTTTCATTGCTTGGGGATTAGCTTTCCCAAATGGGAATGGGTTGTCGTCAAGACGGAGGAAAATGCTCCCGGTGACCTATACGTATTAAGCGTTTGCGAGACCAACACTTGTTTGTGCTGGTTTTTTTCTTTAACCAGCGGTAAAAAATGACCGGCAAAGGAAAAGGATGTTGTATGAAAAATTGGTTTGCTAAGCAGCCACAAGAAATTCTAAAAGAACTGGATAGTAATCTGGAGAGCGGTCTTGCTACGAATGAGGTGACCATTCGCCAGCAAAAATATGGAGCGAATGAACTGATCGATCGTGGCACCAAGAGCCCATGGAAGATCATCTTTGAACAGCTCAAAGAGACAATGGTGCTGATCCTGATCATCGCTGCGGTGATCATGCTCTTTCTGCACGAATACAAGGACGCGATCGTAATCCTGATCATCGTGATCTTAAACTCTGCGCTGGGTTTCAGCCAGGAGTATCGCGCGGAACAGGCGATGGCAGCCCTAAAGAAAATGTCCACCCCCAAAGTGCGTGTGCGCCGCGGTGGGCACGTGAGTGAGATTTCCTCGCGCGAGCTGGTGCCGGGCGATATCATCCTGTTGGAAGCTGGGAACTCCATTCCAGCGGATGGCAGTCTGATCGAAAGTGCTAATTTCCGCGTACAGGAGTCGGTCCTCACGGGCGAATCCGAAGCGGTCGAGAAAGATCTGGAACCGATCCACAAAGAAGATCCGGCACTGGGCGACCAGCACAATCGGGTCTTCATGGGTACCCTGGCAACTTATGGGCGAGCTTCGGCTGTGGTAACCGACATTGGCATGGACACCGAGCTGGGCAAAATCGCTGAGATGATTCAATCAGTTGGTTCAGAAAAGACCCCCCTGCAGCGCAGATTGGACCAATTGGGTAAATCGCTGGCGGTCGCCGCTTTGGTGATTGTGGTGGTGGTCTTCCTGCTGGGTATCATGCGTGGTGAACCGTTGCGAACAATGTTTATGACAGGTATCAGCATGGCAGTTGCTGCTGTGCCGGAAGGCTTACCCGCCGTGGTGACGATTGCCCTGGCAGTTGGTGCACAGCGAATGCTAAAACGCAATGCACTGATCCGTAAATTACCGGCTGTTGAAACTCTCGGCTCGGTCACAACCATCTGCTCGGATAAGACCGGCACACTGACCGAAAATCGCATGACAGTCACACTGGTGGATGTCGCTGGCAATCGTACCGACCTGATTGAATCGCTGCGCAGTTATACCCCAACCATCAGTGATGCTGAGTCAAGTGCAGCACCGATCATTGAGCAAAGCAGTGCGCTGGCATTGATGTTGACCGGTGGTGCACTATGTAACGATGCCATCTTAGAGCAGACCGATGAAGGTTTCTCCTCTGTGGGTGATCCCACCGAAGGCGCGCTGGTCGTCGCGGCTGTTCGGGCAGGCTTGTGGAAGGACAAACTGGAAGCAGCCCTGCCGCGTGTGTCTGAAATCCCCTTCGATTCAGACCGTAAACGTATGACGACCGTTCACAAGATTGATCACCCGGAGAAGCTGCCGAACTCCCTCCAGAATTTGATCCAATCTCCGGCATTTTTATCGGATGAGCCCTTCCTGTCGATTACCAAAGGCTCGGCAGACGGTTTGCTGGAGATCTCCAACCGTGTCTGGACGGAGAATGAAATCGTCACGCTGGATGACAACTGGCGCGGGCGCATCATGAAAGCCCATGACGACCTGGCCCAAAAGGGCATGCGTATCCTGGGGGTTGCTTTCCGCCAATGCCGCGGGGAGCAGAAAAAACCAGGATGTGAGAACCTTGAGGAGGATCTGGTCTTTGTCGGCATGTTTGCAATGATCGACCCGGCACGCGGCGAGGTGAAAGATGCGGTTGCCGAAGCCAACACCGCTGGCATCCGTCCGATCATGATTACTGGCGACCATCCGCTGACCGCAATTCACATTGCCAAAGAGCTGGGCATTGCCAAAAACGAGGATGTGATCACCGGTGCAGAGTTGGCCAAGATGGATGATGCGACCCTCAAAGACCGGGTGCGCGATACCTCCGTCTTTGCCCGCGTCTCCCCGGAGCACAAACTACGCATTGTCAAAGCACTGCAGGAACTCGGACAGATCGTCGCGATGACTGGCGACGGGGTCAACGATGCCCCAGCGCTCAAGAAGGCCGATATTGGCGTTGCGATGGGCATCACCGGTACGGATGTTTCCAAGGAAGCTTCCGACATGGTGCTGCTGGATGATAACTTTGCCACCATCGTCTCGGCCGTGCGTGAAGGCCGCCGCATCTATGAGAATATCCGCAAGTTTATCAAATACACCATGACCTCTAATTTTGGCGAGATTGTGGTGATGCTGCTTGGTCCGTTCGTTGGATTAGGCTTACCGCTGCTGCCCCTGCAAATCCTGTGGGTCAACCTGGTGACGGACGGCTTGCCCGGCCTGGCGCTCACACAGGAACCATCCGAACCCAACGCGATGAAACGCCCGCCACGCGATCCCAAAGAACAAATCTTTGGACGCGGTCTGGGAATTGACGTGCTCTGGATTGGTGCCCTGATGGGTGCCGTATCACTGGCGGTTGGACTGTGGGCATACAATACCGGTCATTTAGAAACCTGGCAGACGATGGTATTCACCACGCTGACGATTTCACAAATGGGCAATGCCCTCGCTACGCGCTCAGAGAGCCAGACGGTAGTGGAAGCTGGCATTTTCCGTAACAAGATGATGATCGGATCTGTTCTGTTGACCTTTGGGTTGCAGCTGGTAGTGATTTATCTACCCTTCATGCAAGGAGTCTTCGGGACAAAAGCGCTGACCCTGATGGAATTGGGCATTAGCTTTGCTGCCAGTATGGTGGTGTTGACAGCGATTGACACGGTCAAACTGATCAAACGCAAAGCAAAAAAGGCTTTACCTCAATAAGTTGGAATTAGTGGGTGTTTTTGGAAGGCAATTCCTTCTAAAAACACCCATGCTTATTATAAGATCAGCCCGGCCAGGGCTGCCATCTCGGGCAACACCACTGCTTCCACATGCCCCTTGTCGCACTGCACAGCGATCGTAGGATCGAGCGGTAGTCGTGTAATCAGCTCGGTGTGAAGATCGGCCGCCAGCTGCACGGAGTGGCTAGGTCCGAAGATGGCATGTTCCTCACCACTCTGCGGGCAACGGAAGAAACTCATATTCTCAACGATCCCCAGAATGCGCACATCCAGCCGGTTCATCAGATGGGCAGCCTTGCGCACCACCAGCCCGGAAAGCTCCTGTGGTGTGCTGACCAGCATCACCCCGTTGATCGGCAGGTTCTGCATGACCGTGATGGTCGCATCCGAGGTGCCTGGCGGCAGATCGACCAGCAGCGTGTCCAGCCGACCCCAGAGTACATCATCCCAGAATTTCTGGATCATCCCAGCGATCAATGGACCGCGCCAGGCAACCGCAGCATCCTCTTCCTTGAGCATCAGGTTGCTGGAGACGATCCGAATCCCCAATGGGGTGATGGCTGGTAGAATGCCCATATCGCCGCCACGCAAACCACCTGCCGGCAGCCCGAAGAGCTTGGGAATGCTAGCACCGGTGATATCTGCATCCAGAATACCCACTTTCTGCCCGCGGCGTGCCAGTTCCACAGCCAGCATCGCGGTCACGGAAGACTTTCCAACACCGCCTTTGCCGCTCATCACGGAGAAGACCTGCCCGATTTTGTTCATCGCGTTCAGTTTGGGCAGCTGGCGTTTGTTGCTGTTGAGTACTTGCTTGCGTTCCACGTCAGTCATGCTGCCAAATTCGACCTGTACCTGCTGCACCCCAGGTAATTTCAGGATCGCCGCTCGGGCTTCCTTTGCCATATGCTCGCGCAGAGGACAGGTGGGTATGGTCAGATAAAGGGTGAAGGCGACCACCCTATCGCGGATCACCAGATCACGGATCATATTCAGCGAGACCAGGTCGCGACCCAGTTCGGGATCCTGCACGTGTGATAACGCTTCCATAACCTGTTCAGTTGTTGGCATAGTTTCTCCTTGCGTGCTGTGATGCTGTCCAGCGCCTTTAGGTCAGGTGCGAGTGAGTGTCAGACGCTGCACGAAGCGATCGCTGGCACCAAAACGGTATTTATAGTCCTCATCCCCACGCATAAAGTCGAAGCTGACTCGGCCATTCTCGTTTGCCCAGCGCAGCAGATAGCCCAGCAAGACCCAGCCGGGTGAGTAACTCATAAAATTACGATCCAGCCCGGAATTGTAGATCCACAACTGGTTCAGATAGTCAAAATTCAAGTAAGCAGCGGCTTTCTTACCGTCGATCTCCAGAAATGCCAGCTGTAGGCAGCCAGCCTCGAAGGCACATCGGATGGTAGCGGACATGCTGGTGACCATCTCCTCGGTCAGGAAGGCTTCCTTCTCGGGATCCTGTGCCATCAAACCCAGAAAGTGGTCGATCTCCTCCTCGAGCGTTGCCGCATCCTCCACGATGTACCAGCGCGATGAGATTTCAGCCTCCTCCAGACGCCTGATCTTGCGACGCACTTCATGGCGCTGCTTTTTGTCCAGGCTGGCAAGATAATCTTCCCAATCGCCCGGAAGGTGAATCACGGGAGCGTGATTGGTGGTCTCGCTGGTGAAGCTCCATCCCAACGCAGAGGCAGCCAATCGGAGTTGCGCTATGCTGGGAGAGTTTCCCAGAAAGTTGTAGAGATCCAGGCGCTCCCAAACGGGCACATCTGGGTTGGTGCTGACGAAATCCAGCAAGCCCTGTGTGAAGTCAGCCAGGTCATGCGCGCGAACAATGAAGTCGAGGTAATCGGAAATCTCGATCGAGCCCAACAGCAGCAGCGCTGACAAACCCTCGTGTTCACTGCAGAAGAGCGGGGCGATCCCCACCAGCTGCCCGTCGCGGTGCGCACTGACAATGCACAAGTGCGCGTCCTGAGGCCATTCTCCGCCGCCACGCGTTTGCCACCAGTTGCATAGATATTCGAATCGTAAAAAAGGAACGTGTGTGATGCTTTCGGCCAATAACCCGTTCCATTCAATTTCCAGATCGTCCGGAAATGTTGCATGCAGTTTAAATTCCATTATCTCCATTATAACGGCTGCCTGGGTGGCTGACCAGTGATGATGTGATACAACCACGCGATCTTTGATACCTATCCGTTAAACGAAATCTGCGAAAATCCCGTTAAAATTTTCGCAGATCTGAGAGGAGAGTTCTCATATATCCAATTTGTTTCACCCAAACAATTAGAGGTACTTATATATTAAACGACGTAGATTAAAAATATATGAGTAAAACTATCTTATTTATTAAATTAATATTAGAGTTTCTAAGGTTCCTTTCAAACAATTGGGCTCTTCAACCCAGCTTTATTGAAAAAATACGTTTTTAAATTATTTTTTCCAACACAGATTTGGACTACAATAATAGGCAATATCAACTCCTCAATAAGGACCAAATATGATATCAACTGATCTCCCTTTAATAGATTTGCACCGCCACGTAGAGGGCAACCTTCGCATCAGCACGATCATTGACCTGGCACGCCAGCATAACATCGCGCTACCCGCCTGGGAGATCGAAGCTCTGCGACCCTATGTGCAGGTGCAGTCCCAGCAGCCGGGTGTGATGGCATTCCTGGAGAAGTTCACGCTGCCGATGTGCGTACTGGCGGACCTGGATGCCTGCCGCCGGGCTGGCTATGAGGCAGTCTTTGACGCCGCCGCTGAGAATATCGATTACATTGAACTTCGCTTCAGCCCGTGGTTTATGGCGGAAACGCATGCCCTCGCAGTCCAGGGGGTGGTGGAAGCTGTGCTGGATGGTGTTGAAGCGGGAAAAGCGGAAAGCGGCATCATGGTCAAGCTGCTGGGTATCCTCAGCCGCACCTATGGACCACAGATCGCGATGCAGGAACTGGAAGCCCTGCTGCCGTACGCTGATCGGATTGTCGGGCTGGATCTGGCGGGCGACGAAGCCAACTACCCGGCAGGATTATTTGAGCAGCACTTTGCGCGTGCACGCGAGGTGGGTTGGAAGGCAACCGTTCACGCCGGGGAAGCCGCCGGTGCGGAGAGCGTCTGGCAGTCGATTCTCGTGTTGGGTGCCCAGCGCATCGGGCATGGCCTGGCGATCGTCAACGACCCGGCATTGATGGATTTCCTATTCGAGCGCCAGATCGGCATCGAAGCCAACCTGACCAGTAACGTACAGACCAGCTCGGTTGCGGATTACGCCAACCACCCGCTCAAGACCTTTCTGCAGAATGGCCTATGCGCCAGCATCAACTCGGATGACCCCGGCATCAGCGGGATTGATCTACGCTATGAATACGAAGTTGCCGCCCCACTGGCAGGTTTGACAGAAGCAATGATCCGCCAGGCACAGCTGAACGCCCTGGAGAGCGCTTTTTTGACGCCGAGGGAGAAGATAAAACTGACAGCAAAAGATTGAACTGGGATTTCCTCCGAACAGAACGTTCGGAGACATTCGGGTTCGCAAGAAGCATGCGAACTCCTTCGGATTTGCAAGGTGCGCTGCACTTGGGGGCGGTCAATCGCCATCCATTCGCTCTGGAAACCTTGTAATCAAATAACCAGAAGTGCGTTGCACCTGTGGGATTTATAGCTGTAGTTTGCTTGGTAACCCACCACTTCCCAGCCTTCTCTCATCTACTTCGCCCTTACTGCAATTCCAGGAATACTCCCGGTTTTTGATAAGTGGTTCGCAAGCTGCGCTGCACTTGAGAGGTGTGGTGATTTGCGATCCACGAATTCGGGATAATTATGTGAATCGGTTTTAACCTATTGGAATCAATGTAAGGGCGTCTGGCCAAACTCCCCTACCACGATCTTAAACCATACCAAAAACCCATCCAATTCAATTTCCAAAAACCATTGACAACTAAGAACAAAAATTCTATAATAGAAATAGGTTTAGCTCAAGGCTCAAGAACTCGAGAACTATTCTCGCTTGCACTTATAAAAATTGATATAGAATTAATCTCACAGAAACTTATTTGCTGTCAACTGTCAGCTATGAGCTAAAAAAACTTAGACCAATCAGAATATTAGACAAACGGAGGAATCAATCATGTATCAGAAAGTAACTATCGTAGGAAATTTGGGTAAAGATCCTGAAATGCGCTTCACGCCATCCGGGCAGCCGGTGACCTCATTTCCTGTTGCTACCAATCGTTCGTATACCGGATCGGATGGCCAGCGCGTCAAGGAAACCGTGTGGTTCCGCGTTTCCGCCTGGGGCAAACAGGCTGAAAACTGCAATAATTTCCTACACAAGGGCAGCAAGGTGTTAATTGAAGGACGTTTGATGGCTGATCCTGCTTCAGGAGGTCCGCGCACCTTCAATCGTCAGGATGGGACCACAGGTGCCAGCTTCGAGCTTACCGCTACCACCGTCCAGTTCCTGGACAGCCGTGCAGAGAGTGAGCAGGCTGGCGGCGGCGATGAGGGTGGTACCCTCAGCGACGACGAGATTCCATTCTAAAGATCGAATCCCATGAATCAACCCAAACAGGCAAAACCCGGCATGCCACCCCTGCGTATGCCGGAAAATTTGCAAACCAAATACAGTAATATGGCGCGTATCTCGCATACGCCTTCTGAAATCGTAATGGATTTTGCCCAGATGCTGCCCGGTGTGGTACCAGAGGTGGTCTCACGCGTTTTGATGTCGCCGGTGGCTGCCAAGCTATTTGTGCAGGCACTCAACGAGAATGTGGCACGCTACGAGGCAATGTTTGGTCAGATCAAGCTGCCGGTAGGCTCGAGCGATCTTGCGACCACGCTTTTCCGCCATGTTCAGACACCTGAAAAGCACAAACCACCGTCAGCGGGTGAAATCCCTCCATCGGGTGAGCAGCCCCCCGAGGGTGAGCCACCACCTGAAGGCGAACCACCTTTATCAGAGGAACCGCTTCCTGAAGGTGAGCCTGATACCCCTCCTTCGGAAGGCGAGGTATGATGGATCGATTTTCACAATTATCCGAAACAGTTCACAGCGCTTTTGAGGCACGCAATCAGGCACGCGACAAAGCCCTGGTACAGACGCGCAAGGTGATTCAACATGCTGCACATGCTATCCGTGCGATTCACCGCCTGGAGTTGGACGTGGCTGACGGTTTTCTCAATGATGCCCGCCAGCTGGTGGAGCAGTTGCGGAACGATTTGGGCGAGCACCCCGATCTGTTCTATGCTGGTTACACCCAGGACGCGCTCAAAGAGTATGTTGAGGCGCATGTCACCTGTGCAGTCATCCGTGGGCAGGAATTACCGCTGCCGGAGGAGCTCGACGTCGCCCCGAACGTGTACCTTAACGGTCTGGCAGAGGTGGTCGGTGAACTGCGCCGGCGCTGTCTAGACGTGATGCGGCAGGGTTATTCCCCCGAGGTTGAGCGGTTGCTTAACCTGATGGACGAAATCTATGCACTCCTGATCACGATCGATTATCCAGATGCGCTCACCAATGGCTTACGTCGACAGACCGATCTGGCACGCGGAATTGTGGAACGCACGCGTGGCGATGTGACCATCAGCCTGCGCGAACAGCGTCTCTCGCAATCGATGAAGGAGCTGGCGATCCTGCTGAAAACGGAAGGCTTGAATGATGATCTCGCCCCACCGGAGATTGAGGAAGAGGATTGAGAAAACGCACGATACGTGCGTCTGAGATCGGTACCTATCTATATTGCAAACGCGCCTGGTGGTATCAATCACAGGGCGTCGAGTCCGAGAACCAGCAAGAGATGGCAGGAGGTTCTGCCTATCACCAGACGCATGGCAGGGTTGTCCTGCAGGGCATGTTGCTGCGTCTGCTGGCCTGGATTGTGCTGGGGGTTGCGTTGGTATTGTTGGCCATCTGGCTGACCCAGCGGCTGATGGGTTGATGGATGGAAATCCTTGCTGTTTTCCTGCTGGTGGTGGCGCTGGTTTTGTTCTGGCGCAGCCGCCAGGTGCGTCAGCAGTCGGGATTGCCGCCCGGACGCATCATCTATTCTGACCCAAAGCTGTATGGTAAGGCCGAGAAGCCTTTCTTTGATGTAGACACCCAACTGACCGGCAAACCGGATTATCTGGTCAGTCAGGGCATGACGCTGATCCCGGTCGAGGTCAAGAGCCAGTACGCACCGGTCGAGCCGTATGCCAGCCATGTTTATCAGCTGCTGGCCTATTGTTACCTGGTGGAGAATTCAACCGGCCAACGCCCGCCGCATGGCATCCTGCAGTACCGCAACCGCACCTTTGCGATCGATTATTGTGAAGTGCAAAAGATAGCGTTGTTGGAATTGATCGAGGAGATGCGTACGGATGAGCGTTCACGCAGCTGCGCTCGTTCGCACGAGGAACCAGCCCGCTGTGCACGCTGTGGGTTCGCGCATTCCTGTGATCAGAAGCTCTAGCTGGCAGATGTAGAACCCATCTGGTTGACCGCTGGATGTATTTCCGGTAAAACCGGAAGGGGAGCTGCTCTGGTTGCGGTGATCCGGATCAACCTGACGGCGACGATGAAAAGATACAAAGGATGGACTATGAAATTTGACGAAACAACACAGGTTGCAATCATTGGCGCCGGACCAACTGGCGTGGAATTGGCAGTGGCACTTACCCAGGCTGGAATCCCCTTTCTGCTCTTCGATGCCGGGCAGCTTGGGCATACAATCACCTGGTGGCCGAAGCACACGCGCTTCTTCAGTACGTCGGAGCGGATCGCCATGCCGGGTTTGCCGCTGTCGCTCTATGATCAGCAGCACCCCACCAATGACGATTATCTGGCCTATCTGCGCGGCGTGGTACAGCAGTTCGGGATTCAGGTGCATGCGTATGAAAAGGTACATTCCGTGGAACGCACCCCGCAGGGTGCTTTCCATCTGACGACCGCGAACAGGGGAAGCACGCGTCATTATCAGGCACGCTTTGTGGTGCTGGCGACCGGTGGATTGGCTACGCCACGGTTGTTGAATATCCCAGGCGAGGATCTGCCGTATGTCAGTCACTACCTGCACGATCCACATGACTATTTCCAGCAAGAGCTACTGGTGGTCGGGGGGCGCAATTCGGCAATCGAGTATGCTTTGCGCTGCTGGCGTGCAGGCGCACGCGTGACACTCAGTTACCGCAAGCCAGAACTACCAAAATCATCGATCAAGCCAGCTTTGATGCAGGATCTCGAGACGGTTATTCGCGATGGCAGGTTGCGTTTTTTGCCAGGCACCGTACCGGTCGAGATCACGGTACAGTCGGTCCTACTGGCGAAGACTGACGAACATGGACATGCGTTGGAGGATGAGGTCACGCAGCTACCGTTTGATTTTGTGCTGTTGTGCACGGGTTATCAGGCTGATATGACGCTCTTTCACCAGCTGGGTATTGAGTTGTTGGGCAAGGAACAGGCACCACGGTATGATCCGGAAAGCATGGAGAGCAATGTGCCGGGGATCTTCGTGTTGGGGACAGCAGCAGGCGGTTCGCAAAGCAAGTTCACCCATTTCATTGAAACCTCGCACATGCATGTACCAAAGATAGTGGCAACAATTCAAAACAGGCTATGATCGGCATCTATTAACGGAAGAAGCAAATTAGGGTGATTGAATGATTGAAAGGAAGTACCGCGCTGGTATAATTAATGATTATGGAAAATAACCAACCCCGCAGATTTGCAATTGCCACCCACCCCTCACAGCCGGAGATTGCCGTCAGTGCCAGAGATCTGGCGGATCTTCTGATCGGGTTAGGCGCAGAGCAGGCAGATGTGTATACCATCTATCAACCAGAGCTGCGCCAGGCAGTCGGTCAGGGTGAGGTTGACGTGTTAATCGCCCTGGGCGGTGACGGTACCATGTTACGTGCCGGGCATCTGGTCGCACCTACGGGTGTCCCTGTGCTTGGGATCAATCGCGGCCGCTTCGGCTTCCTGATGGAAATCAGCGAGGAGGATTGTGGCGAACGTATGCAGCAACTACTGTGTGGGGACTACCGCCTTGAGAAACGCATGATGCTACGCAGTGTCCACCGCCGTGGAACCGAGCAACTTGGGGAGTGGCATGTCCTCAATGACGTAGTAGTCTGCCGTGGGCAATATGTGCGGCCGATTCAGGTCAGAGCCAGCCTGGATGGTTACCTGCTGGCGTCCTACGTGGCTGATGGGTTGATCGCAGCAACTGCCACAGGTTCAACCGCCTATGCACTGGCAGTTAATGGTCCGATTATGCCACCTGAACTGCGCAATATCCTGATCGTACCGGTTGCACCGCATCTCTCGGTGGATCGTTCGATCATCCTGGCAGAGGGTGCGCATGTGACCCTGACGGTCAACACCAATCATGAAGCTGTTCTGAGTGCGGATGGACAACCGCCGGTCATTCTCCGCGATGGAGACGAGGTGGATGTCTGCGCCAGCGATTATACGGTCAACTTTGTGCGCTTCCAGGATCAGGGCTATTTCTATCGTAACCTTCATAAATATATGGAACAAAATCCCATCGCAGGTGCATTGTAATGACTGTATCAAACGGGAATCAACTTTATTGTACCTGGCACCCAGAGCGTGAAACCTACTTGCGCTGTAACCGCTGTGAAAAGCCAATGTGCACCGATTGCGCGGTCAAGACGCCTACGGGCTACCGCTGCAAGGAGTGCGTGCGTGGGCAGCAAAAGATCTTCGAGACCGCCATCTCCCAGGACTATATATTCGGCATCCTGATTGCGTTGGCGTTGGGCTATATTGGCGGCTTGATTTCGACCCGCATCGGCTTCTTCGTGATTTTCCTGGCACCATTTGCGGGTGGGATTATTGCTGAGGTGGTGCGCAAGGTGATCCAACGACGGCGTTCAAAGAAGCTTTTTCAGGCAGTCACGGCTGCGGCTGTGGTGGGTGCGTTGTTCAGCGCTTCCCCTTTGCTGCTAGCGCTGCTGTTTGGATCTGTCAATTTATTCGGCATCATCTGGATGGCGGTTTATATTGTTTTAATGACCAGCGCGCTTTATTACCGGCTGGCTGGTATTCAGATTCGATAATCAATCTATGCTCACAGAACTGCACATCACCAACTTCGCCATTATTGACCAGCTGGAATTGCATTTCCCGGCTGGATTGGTGATCTTTACTGGCGAGACTGGTGCGGGCAAGTCGATCATCCTGGATGCGATTGAAGCCCTTGTGGGTGCACGCGCGGAGACAACCAGCATTCGCGAAGGGGCTGAGCGAGCCAGTCTGGAAGCTATCTTTCGCCTGAACGAGCACAACCGAGCCGCAATTAACCAGATGCTGAGCGAAGAGGACTTGCTGGACGATCCGGATTTTGTCACGCTGGGACGCGAGATCCGGCGCGAGGGACGCACGGTCGCACGCGTGAATGGACGCTCGGTCAATGTGGGCCTGTTGCGCGAGATAGGCAGTCAGCTCGTGGATATCCACGGGCAGTCCGAGCATCTCTCGCTGTTGAATGTCAAAAAACATCTCTCCCTGCTCGATCGGTTTGCGGTGACATCCGGGCTGCTGGAGGATTATCAGAGTAGCTACCGCAACTGGTATGCGATTCGGCGCGAACTGGATCAACTACGCAAGCTGGAACGGGACGCAGACCGCCGAATGGAACTGCTATCCTTTCAAATTGAGGAAATTGAGGCAGCCAAACCAGTCGTGGACGAAGAGCAGGAGCTCAAAGACGAACGCAACCGCCTTGCAAATGCCGAAAATCTGGCGGAATATGGACGCACTGCATTGGTTCTTTTGGACGAAGCCAACCCCGAGATGCCTGGGATCAGTGATCTGGTGGGGCAGGTTCTACATGCTTTGCATGGGCTTACGCGCATCGATGGCTCACAGGCAAATCTAGCGGAACAGGCGGATAGTCTTGCTGTGCTGGTGAACGAACTCTCCCGTGACCTGCGCAACTACCTGGATCAGATCGAATATAATCCGCGGCGGTTGGAAGCTGTGGAAGAGCGACTGGAAGTCTTACGCACGCTGCAGCGCAAGTATGGCGGCAGCATTGAAGCGGTGCTGGCATATGCAATCACAGGCAGCGAGGAACTGGAACAAATCACCCACGCCACCGAACGGATCGAAGAATTGAGCGGACAGGAAGAGAATATTCGGGGGGAATTGCTGCAAAAAGCCTTGCGATTATCAGAACAACGCAAACACTCAGCCGCGACACTCTCGGTGGCTGTTGAAAAGGAATTAATGGACCTGAGCATGCAAGGGGCACGCTTTGAGGTCAGCTTCGCCACCCAGGTCGATCCGCATGGACTGTTGCTGAAGAATGGTGAGACAATCCGTTTTGATGAGAACGGGATCGACGAGGTTGAGTTTCTGATCGCACCGAACCCGGGCGAAGGATTGAAACCAATGGTTAAAATCGCCTCAGGTGGCGAGACCGCACGGCTAATGCTGGCACTTAAACGCGTTCTGGCGCAGGCCGATGAAGTCCCGACATTGATCTTTGATGAGATTGATCAGGGTATTGGCGGCAGGGTTGGCTTTGTCGTCGGCGAGAAGCTATGGCATCTGGCACGCAATCACCAGGTTCTATGCGTCACCCACCTGCCACAACTGGCTGCCTTTGGTGATCAGCACCTGCAGGTTTTGAAACAAGTGCAGGATGGCAGAACTCTGACGCTGGTGGAAACACTGGGGTTGGAAGGGCGGCGTAAGGAACTGGCGCAGATGCTGGGGGCGATCAGCGAATCGCATCTGACCACCGCGGATGAAACCCTGCGTACGGCACAGGAGCGCATACGAACTTCAAGCCCACTCCAGGATACGCGATAGCGCTGGTGAATCATGTTGTCTGAAAATCGGTTATCCGTGCAATTGTTAGGTCAGCCCATGATCTTCTGGGGCAACAAGCCGATTACCATTCCACGCAAACTGACGCGCATTATCATTTATTACCTTGCCTGCCAGAAATCGATGATTGGGCGCACAGAGCTCCTTTTGTTGATTTGGCCGGATTCTCCGAATGCGCGACAGCAGCTGCGTGATCACCTGAGCAAGCTGCGGACACAATTACCCGAAGCGGACATTATCGTTACAGATCGTGACTGGATAGAGATTGACCATAAGAAAATGAGCTCGGACGTACTGGTTTTTGAAGATCTGTATGACCAGCTTTCTTTACCGTTTCTGACAATCGAGAATCGGCCATTACCCGAGGCGATCTACCAGAAGATGCTGGCAGCGGTGAATATGTGGAAAGCCCCGGCGTTCATGTTTGGCATGGGGGTGCTGGATAGTGATGAATTGAATGAATGGATCGCAGACAAGAATCGCAAGCTGCGTTTTAAGTGGCTGAGTCTGATGCTGCGAATCGCGCAACATCTGATTGTGGTGGGTGATCTGGAGGGAGCTCTGACCTGGATGGAAAAAGTTACAGAGAACGATCAGGATTACGAATTTCCACAAGCGATCTATTCCCGAATGGATACACTCTATCATCTTGGCCGACTGACCCAGGCTTATGAGCTTGGTCAGGAGTATGTCGATCATATCAATACAGATTGGTTCGCTGAATATCGTCTACCATTTGAAGTGTTGAAGAAAAAGGTTGAAAAGGAACGCAACCAATCAGCTAATCGGGTTCAAATTCCTTCCCGGTTCAACAATTTGAATACAATCCCTCTGGTTGGCCGGGACGATCTTCTCGGGGAGATGCAAAAGGCTTACCGGCGTGGAAATATTATTGTGTTGGCTGGCGAGACAGGCATGGGAAAAACGCGAATTCTGCACGAATTTGTAAACCGGTTAACAACACCTTTGACGGTTTTGTCAATGGAAGCAGTCTATTCTGAACGTGATATTGCATTTCATCCAGTTTTGGAACTTCTGCGCAAGACCATGAGCATGAGTGATTGGCAAAAAATCGAGTACTTCTGGATTGCTCAATTAGCTTCATTTTTACCTGAATTACAGAGTTTGATAGAAAACAGAACTACGTTAATTGAACTGATCGACAACCAGCGTCTTAGTCTTTACGAGGCGTTTCGACAGGTGTTCATGAATCTGGCAGGAAAAAACAAAATCCTGATCACCCTTGAAAATGCACAATGGGCTGACATGGAGACTATTCGGTTGTTAGCCTATCTGACACAAAGGCGATTTTTTAGTGAGCATGCAAATCTGTTTTTTGTCTCCAATTTGCAAGATGCGATGCCATCCATGGCCGATTATCAGGAGAATTTAAACTGGGTCAATCAGGTTGCCTTGATCCGGATTCCGCCATTGGATTTGGAGGGAGTTGCCAATATTGGACTTTACCTGCTGCGAACACCACCATCCGAGAGACATACGCATCAATTAATGGAAGCAACCGGCGGAAATCCGTTGTTTGTGATCGAGACCTTGCAAATGATACTGGAAAATCCGGAGCAGATGGCGAAAAAAATATGGGATCAGGTTCCAATATCAGGGGTTATTCAAATTATCATCCGCGAACGATTGGGAAAACTTTCCCCCGACACCAGGCATGTGCTTGGTTGTGCAGCTCTGTCGGGCATAGAATTCACATTTGATTTTGTTCAGGCAATGCTTGATCTTTCTGAGGCAGCGCTCGTGGTTGCCCTGGATGAATTACTCGACAAAGATTTCATTCGTATCATTTCTCAAATGCAACAGCCAATCCGCTATAAATTCAACCAAACCTTTGTGCGGGATGTGGTTTTACAGGGGCTCAGTCTTACCCAGAAACAGGTCCTTCATAAACGACTGGCTAATTATCTGCTTTCCCGGATTGAATTGGAGAGGACGGCTGATTGTGTTGCTGAAACGGCTTACCATTTAGGGCAGGCTGGCAATGTCGTTGAAGCATTTCGATATTGGATTGAGGCTGCAAATTTATACTCCGGAACAGATGCTGGCCATCATGCGTATAAGGCAATTGAAAACGCATTGCAGCTTTCACAAAGTAAAACATTTGAGATCAACGACAAACAATTATACGATTTATGGATCGGTTGGGGTGAATTGGCGGTTAACGAAGGAGATTTTAAATCAGCCAGTGAATATTATCATCACGCTGTTCAGGAAGGCTTATACCGCAATTCAGACATGTTGATCGGCAGCGGATTGAGTGGGGAAGGTTACCTGTTCTTATTACGCGGTCTGCCTGATCAGGCACAACAATATTTAGATCGGGCGACAAATTATCTTAAAGAAGGGCCGGTAGTGGATTTTATTCGTGTCAGCTTGCGAAAAATGTTCGTTCATTTATATCACTTTGACTTGCTTTCCAGTATATCCGAGTTTGAATCGATAATCTGGTTGGAAAATCAGGTGAAAACCAAAAAAGAAAAACTAATATTCGCGAATTTGCTCACCACAGTCGGATTGAATTATGTTTTGTTAGGAAAATTTAAAGATGCTGAAATTCAAATTGAAAAAGCCAATCAAATAGCGCATCAACTGAAGAAATCATCCATCAGGATGGAAAATGAATTTGCTATAGCACTTGGGAATTATTACCAGGGGTCCTACAAGAAGTCCCTGGAACAATTTGGATTGGCTTTGCACATCGCAGAATCCACGTTTTATTGGCGCTTTGTTTTAGAAACACTCTCCGTTACCAGTCATGTATATCTGGCGCTTGGAAAAATTTATCAATGTGTCGATACTATTCAAAAAGGATTTAATCTTGCCAAGGTTTATCAATATACCACGATGCATAGTGTCCTGATCAATGCTGAAGGGAAATTGCATGCTAATTTTGGTAATTTTAAACAGGCGAGTAATCTTTTTGAAGAAGCGATTAAGTTCTCCACCCATTCGCGTAATGAATCGATCAATCGCTTATGGTATTCTTTGTGTCAGGGGATGCTAGGAGATTGGGAAAATGGTATAAAGTCCATTGAACAGGTCTTCTTGGAAGCAGAAAAACGCCATTGGCCACAATTACAAATTGAAGCAAGTTCACGCCTTGGAATGGCTCTTTTTCTAACGGGGGAAACGGAAGCTGCTTTGAAATTATTGACAGATGTGCGCACAACAGCACTGGAATATGGGTTTGCAGGTGCCGGCACCGCTTATGCCTATGTGCGGGCTCAACAAGCCTTACGCAGTCAGGAGCTGGAAGTCGCCAGAGAGATGGCAACCTTTATTTTAGACAAAGCCAAACGGGAAGAATCCCCCTGGCTGGAATGGCACGCATTGCAAATTTTCCTTGCGACTGCTCAAACTGAAAAAGTTGACTTTGATTCATTCAAGAACCAAAAAAGAAATCTTCTCCGCACACTCAATCAGTCCAAACCACCTTCTTTAAATTTACCACTTGACCCTGATCAACCACCCCTTTTTGTTCTGGTGTAGACAGCTTTAATTTACATATGATAAAATTTGTCTACGCTTTGTCAATGCCAGAACCGTATAACTTACATAGTAAGTGTTTACAAATGGGCATGAGTGGAAGGGGTCTCACGCCGTAAGAGGTCGATAGTGTACTGGGGAATTCACTATCGACTTGTTTTTTTAATCACTTTTCAGAAATGATACAGTCACGCCTTCGCCGCCTTCGCGTTCAACGCCGCTTTCCCAATGGTCAACATATTGATTTTTACTGAGTGATTCTCGTACAACCTGTCGCAGCTTACCAGTACCCTTGCCATGAATAATGCGCACGAATGGCATGCCTGAAAGGTAAGCGGATTCGATGAAGTTTTCCAAGCCATTGAGCGCGTCTTCAGCCATCTGTCCACGCAGATCCAGCTCCATACCCGGTGAAGGGTGCAGAATGGAAGGAGCGTTATTCTGATTTTCATCCAGATTCTGGAGTGCTTTCCGCACACTTGAACGAATTTTGGGTTTTTCGGTTTCAGATATTTGCTTTTTTACATCACCAGGACGTTGAACATCATGGGTAGCTGCACGAACACGCAGGTTTCCGATTTGAACCTCCAACTCATCCTGGGTTATGGCAGTGATTACTGCCTGCATCCCCAATGAACGCACAATGACCTTCTCTCCCAGACGGAGAGGCTGCTCTTCTAGTGTGGGAGCACCGGATTTTCGAACCGGTGGTAAATTGATTTCCTCCTGGATATCGGTCACCTTTTCCTCAATACTCTTCAGGGCGTCCAGCGGTTGGCGGGCACGCGCCAATTCCTTGCGCAGGTCCAATAACTCTCGATTTAATTTATCCACCTCCAATTCAGCAGATTGACGCGCTTTTTCCAGAATTTCAAGGCGTTCATCCTCAATCTGTTCGAGGCGCTCATTAAGCTTACGTTCGAGTCGGCGGGCTTCACTGCGCGACATTTCTGCTTTGTAGCGCTCTTTACGTGAGATACTACGCTGGCGATGGATCTCGTCCAGCAGGTCTTCTGCTTTGAGCTCGGTCGGGTCGACCATGCTACGGGCTTCTTCGATGATCTCTTTGGGCAGTCCCAGCCGTTCGCTGATCGCGAGAGCGTTGGAACGACCTGGCAGCCCGATCATTAAATTGTAGGTAGGCTGCAGGGTCCGTAGATTGAACTCCATGCTGGCGTTGATTAGTCCGGTTGTGTTGTGGGCAAAGGCTTTTAGTTCGGGGTAATGGGTTGCGATCAGGCAGGTGATCCTTTGTTTCACAAGGTAGGAAAGCAACGCGCGTGCCAGGGCTGATCCTTCCTGTGGATCAGTACCGGAACCTAATTCGTCCAGCAGTACCAGGCATCGTGGATTGGCGCGTTTGAGGATACGGGTGATATTAGTGATGTGGCCTGAAAAGGTGGAGAGCGATTGTTCAATGGATTGTTCATCTCCGATATCGGCAAAGATATCCTGAAAAATACTTAGCTGTGAGCCTGATTGCACCGGGATATGCATACCGGATTGCGCCATCAAAGCCAGAAGCCCGACGGTCTTCAAACTGACGGTTTTACCTCCGGTATTCGGCCCGGTGATTACCACACCAAAGGTATGCTGGTCAATTTCCACATCGATTGGCACCACGTTTTTGGGATCAAGCATTGGGTGACGGGCGTGCCGTAAAGCAATCGTGCTGCCGGGGTCCTCTTCACCACGAATTTCGAAATCGACCAGAATAGGTTCGGTGGCATCCAGATCTTCGGCATATTTCGCCATCATCAAACCCAGGTCCAGGCGGGCAAGTGCATCGACGATATTGCGAATCTGAACAACTTCTGCGCCAATCAGATCGCTGAGTTCTAGCAAGATACGCCGTATTTCATCCCTTTCAGCCAATTGGAGTTCATGCCAGCGGTTGTTCAGCTCGACAGTCACCAGGGGTTCCACGAAAATGGTAGCACCAGAAGAGGATTGGTCATGGATGATGGCGTTGATACGTCCTTTGAACTCGGAGCGCAGCGGAATTACATAACGTCCATTGCGTTGGGTGATGATTGTCTCTTGCAACATTTTACTTTTATGGGGGTCAGCGATGATTTGCTGCAATTTTGACATCAAGCGGTCATGCGCGACTTTGATTTCACTGCGGATAGATGCGAGTTTGGGAGAAGCGTTATCGAGCACCTCTCCGCGTTCTGAGATGACCCGTGAAATCGCTTCTATGATGCCTGAAGGTGGTGGTAGTTCCTGTCCCAACTGACCCAGCAAGGGCAGTTCTTCAGCCTGTTCGATCAATGTACGGCTTAAGTCACGCGCAGCAGCCAGGGTATAGCGGATACTGAGCAGTTCAGTTGGTTCCAGCATCCCGTGTTGTGAAGCCCGATTGGCTAATGGCCGGATATCACGGCTGCCACCAATGGTGATGTCTGCCTGCGTGCTGAGTAAATAACGAGTTTCGGTTGTGAAAGACTGGCGATCTTTGGCTGTTTGCAGTTCATTGCAGGGGTGAAGTTCGTGTGCCAAATCAGCTGAGGCACTGAAAGCTGCATACGTGCTCAACTTCTCTAGAACTTTTTCAAATTCAAGGGTGTGAAGTGTTTTTACGTCCATCATATCGATGCGAGTGTACCATAAAACACCCTCTTTCCCTACAATTTTATTGAAAAACCAATCCAAAGGCGGGGAAGTTACTGGTCATGTAGATTATTGCCCGATGTGATGAATGGTGCCCGGTAAGTGCTTTTAATTACATGAATTTTCTGGAAATTATTGTTAAAATGAAAATAGATTCCAGAAGAATCTGATAATTATTTTAACATTACAATCATGCTTTGGAAATTTGGAAATGAAGGCAAAGATGGAGAATACAGTACAGGAGCGGATAGATCCTCTAACTGTGCCAGGGACTTTGAAAGAAGATCTGGCAGATGGTGTTGTGCGCTGTACTGCCTGTGCTCACCGTTGTTTAATCAAACCCGGCCGCAGGGGTATCTGTCAGGTTCGCTTTAATAAGGAAGGAGAACTACGGGTACCCTGGGGGTATGTGGCAGCTTTGCAGGTTGACCCGGTGGAAAAGAAACCTTTTTCGCATTTCTTTCCCAGTTCGGATGCGTTATCTTTCGGTATGTTGGGGTGCGACTTTCATTGTGATTATTGCCAGAACTGGTTGACCTCACAGACCATGCGTGATTCAAAAGCCGATATTGGTGTCCAATATATCCGCGAGATTTCTGCTGAGAAGCTGGTTGAGATTGCCCTGGAGAATAATACACCAATTCTGGTATCCACGTACAATGAACCTCTAATTACGACAGAATGGGCTGTTGAGATTTTCAAGCGCGGAAAAAAGGCTGGATTAGATTGTGCGTACGTTTCGAATGGCAATGCTACCCTGGAAGCGCTGCGGATGTTACAACCTTACCTGGATGCCTATAAAATTGATTTAAAATCGATGCGAGACAAGAATTATCGTAAGTTAGGCGGGGTATTGAAAAACGTGCTTGACACGATCCAGTACGTCAATCAGCTGGGTATCTGGTTGGAAGTTGTGACGTTGGTGGTGCCGGGGTTCAACGATGAACCGGAAGAATTGTGGGATGCAGCGCGGTATCTCGCATCGATATCCCCGGATATCCCCTGGCATGTGACAGCTTACCATCCGGATTATCGCATGCTGGACAACCCACACACACCCGTGACGACGCTGCAGACAGCTGCGGATATCGGTCAGGAAGCCGGGTTAAATTATGTGTACGCAGGCAACATTCCCGGCAAGGTAGGTTCACTGGAGAATACTTATTGCCCGGGATGCCAGTCTTTGTTGATCTACCGTCGGGGGTATGTGGTCAGGGATTATCGCATCACCTCTCAAGGTACCTGCCCCAAATGCGGAATCAAGATTGCTGGCCGCTGGACTGATGATCCGGATTCGGTTCATCTGGGTGGATGGGGACTACCGCGTCGGATCTAAAAATTTATCAAATGAAATGATTAGTTGAGCGGTTTCACCATGTACAACTCGCCAGGTTCAAAGCCGCGTGCCTGATAATACTGGCGTGTACCAATTGCGGAGATAACCGCAAGGTTTTCATAACCTTTTTCACGGGCGATCCGACTGGCTTCTTCAAGCAATTGTTTGCCCAGACCAATGTGCTGGGAAGCGCCTTCTTTTTCTGCGCCAATTGCCAGTGATTGACCGTAAATGTGGACTTCCCGCACCAGGGCAGCAGCATTTAAATCTTTAAAGTTTAGATCGGCTGCAGGATGATTTTCAAGCGTGTCCTGGGGCAGAGATAGACGTAAATAACCGGCGATTTTTCCTTCCGGCGTGCGATAATGGATGAAGTGTTCCTCAGCATAGGCAGGATGGTAAATATGATCTTGCATGCGTAAATCTTCGCTTTGCACCTGTTGTTTCTTGACCTCATTGCAGCGGATACAGTTGCATTTCTCACCACGCCTGGCAACTTCAGCGAGTACATCCTGGCGCAGGCTGGTGCGTTTGTTACCTTCGATCACATGATGGGAAGGGATATCACGGATCACGCGATTAACCCGGCAATAAGGCTGGATCAATGGTTTGACATCCGCAATCAGTTGGATCAATTCTTCCTGCGTATAGGGTTGATATTCGCCATTCTGCCAGTGGGTATATAGCTCAGTACCTTCCAATAACTGGCAGGGATAAATCTTAATTTCATCCGGGGCAAATCCATCCTGCCAGAGACGAGCAAAATCGATCTCATCTGATTGCACGGTGGCACCCAACAGGTTTGGCATCCAATGTAATACGATCTTGAAACTGGCAGCGCGTAACAATGCGGTGGCTCGTAATGCATCGGCGACTGTATGTCCGCGTTTATTGAGTTCCAGAACTCGATCATCGAGAGATTGAACACCCATCTGTACTTTGGTGACCCCGAGCCTGCGCAACCAGGCAAGTTCCTTTGGGGTGATTTCATCCGGCCGGGTTTCAATGACCAGACCGACATTTCGGTGAGCAGCGGTCTCATTAATGCGATGAGCTTCATCAAGCGTTTCGCTGTCAACAGCATTCATGGCATCGAAACAGCGTTTTATGAAGTATTCCTGGTAATCATGCCGGTAAGCGCTCCAGGTGCCCCCCAGGATCAGGAGTTCGATCTTTTCGGTTGGGTGACCGTTGGCTTCATACGAATCAAGACGTGATTTCACCTGCAAATAAGGGTCGAAACTATGTTGAAAAGCACGGGCAGCACCGGGTTCATCAATCAAATAACTCTTAGGCATACGCACATCATCCGGACAAAAGATACATTTCCCGGGACATGGATAAGGCTTGGTGAGAACTGTAACGGTGGTAACACCGGACAAACTACGAACAGGCTTCATGCGGATTCGTTCCACAAGCGAGGGATCTTCCAACGCTTCACCTTGCTCTATCTGGCGTTTGTATTCAGCAACCAGAATGGACTTGGGAATGTAACCACCTGTAGGAATGGGATGTGAACTTACTGCACTGGCAACGTTTTTTCCCTGACGAATATCATTCAGGATACGGCGGGCAAGCTCCAGGCGATCAGGTGTTATCTGATAGCGTTTTGTCCATTTTTCGTAATCTCTCATAACTGTCCAGACGAGCGGTTTTTTGGTTGGATCAACCGCTGTATTATCCTCTTCATCCTTCGGCAACCAACTTTTATTGGTGTTGGTATAATCATCTGCATGCAAGCACAAGTAATTCAGCAGCTTTTGGATATTAATTATCAATTTTACCAGACATTTGGGGGAGCTTTTGCTGCCACTCGCCGACGAGTACAACCCGGCATCCGCAAGGTGCTTGAGATAATCCAACCCGATGGATTCTGGTTGGATTTAGGTTGTGGTTCCGGTGCTCTGGCAAAGGATTGGGCAAGTGAACACCAACAGGGTGGTTATCATGGGTTGGATTTTTCAAAAGTTTTGTTGCAAGAAGCACGTGAGTTGCTAAAGGAGATGACAATTCCACCTGGACTTGAAATACAATTCATGCAAGCTGACCTGCTTTCTGCTAATTGGATTACTATTTTAGACCGAAGAACCTATGATGGTGTAATGTGTTTTGCTGCACTGCACCATATTCCCGGATATAAAACCCGCTTGGGATTGGTGCAATTGGTGCGTTCTCTTTTACCTGAAGGTGGGCAATTTATCCATTCCAGCTGGCAATTTCATCACAGCCCAAGATTGATGGCGAGGGTACAACCCTGGACACAAATTGGGGTTAATGAGGATTTACTGGAAGAGGGAGATACCCTGCTGGATTGGCGTTATGCTTTACCAGGGCAGAGCGATCAGGTTGGTTATCGCTATGTACATCGGTTCTCAAGTTTGGAGTTTGAGAAACTGGCGAAAGAGAGTGGTTTTCAGATTCTAGAAAGCTTTGAGTCAGATGGTGAAGGTGGCCGGTTAGGACTCTACCAGGTCTGGCAAGCAATTTAAACCCCACGTTTACGCATATGTGGGCGGCAATAACCAAGTGCTGTTGCCCGACCCACCGATTGAGCATTGGTCTCTGCTTTTAATTTTTTTTTGAGGTTGGCAATATGCATGTTAACCGTTCGCAAAGAGAGACTTAATTGTGTGCAGATTTGTTTTGAGGTTAACCCTTGCGAGAGGAGTTCCAATACTTCCCTTTCTCGCCGGGTGAGTGCAATATCCATCGGCATACTGGCACGCAGATGTTCCTGAGGTTCTTCCAGGCTGACAATCACCCAATTTCCGAGCACCACAGCCCGCAGACAATTTTCCTTCAAATTTTCCAGAAGTTGGGTGGCAGGCGGTGGGGGAATCCATTTGCCTTGATTGATTTTATCTACAAGCAGCACGGCTGGCTGATCGTCTTCAAGCGTCAGCATGGATTGGGCGTCGAAAATTAATAAAATATGTGTCATAATATAGAAAATTCGTTCTATATTATGACAAAATTAAAAGGATGAGTCAAGGGAAAAGTAAAGGTTTCGTCAATGATTTACGCATGCTGGTATAAAAACTGCAACAAAATTGATTGGCTTTATGATGAAATCCTGTGTTATTCCGTTTATATTGATGAATTATTTTTGTCATTTTAATTTAGTTGTTAGAGAGTTGTTTGGTAGATAATTCTGACCCATAAAGAACCAGCTTAACCCTAATTTTCGAAATGATCCATTTTTTTTATGGTAAGATAATTATTATATTCGGGCATAAAAGCTTTGATTGACAGGACGATCAGATGATTACGGTTTCACCTTTGATGTGAGATCGAAAACATATCCAATTGATAGAGGTTAAAGGATGTGATCCTTGAATAGTAAGATACTGCTGATTGACCAAGATATCCCATTACAGACGATGCTGGCAGAGCAACTCGGCAAGCTTTATCGAGTTGTCACGGCGAATAATGGACTGGAAGCGATGCGAAAAGCCTTCAGTGAACACCCACATCTGGTGATTGTTGATGTAGAGTTACCGGGCATGGATGGATGGGAAGTGATTGCCCGATTAAGAGAGATATCCTCCATACCGATTATGATTCTAACGAAAAAAAGTACAGAAACAGATAAATTGCGCGGTTTCACATTAGGCGTGGATGATTACATTATAAAGCCTTTCAGTTATGCAGAATTGTTGGCAAGGATTAACGCAGTCTTAAATCGCACCCGTCGCGGAACAGGCACATTGGAGAATATTATTATTGTTGATAATCTGATGATTGATCTGAACCGAAGGGAAGTAAGATTGGATAGTAAGCTGGTCAATTTGACTCCTACAGAATTCAGGTTGTTGGAGATATTGTCACGCCGGCATGGAAAAGCAGTTTCTGAAGAAGAATTAACCCGACAGATGTGGGGAGAATATCGGCACGAAGGCTCAACGGTTCTGCGCCGCTATGTCTGGTCATTGCGCAACAAATTGGAAGAGGACCAGGCGAATCCACGCTGGATTGTGACTGTGCGGGGATTTGGGTATATGTTGGAATAGGCTATAGGTTGAAGGCAAAAAGCAAATGGAATAAGTCGAAAGTTATGTACCAAAAAATTTGCTGATGGTTCATAGCTGATAGAAAATAAATTTCTGTTAATGGGGTGAAAAGGTGCGCTGCACTTAGGGGATTTTAACCAATAAAATTTTGTGTAAGAAGAGTGACAATCATGGTCTCAGAAGTGCGTTGCACCTGATTTTGGAAGGTTCAACTTGGGATTAGTGTAACGCATTTTTGCCGTTTGATTCATTCTGATATTCATCTGACATAGATGTTTGATGGTTTATCAATAATATCAGCGCACAGGATGGAAAACTTGCCCGAATGGGGGGTGACAAGGTGAGAATTTCTTGTTATCTTTGTTAGGTCGGATTGTTATTAAAAATTAATCTTTAGATAAGATCGGATTGAACAAAACAGGATGATGAAGTTAAAGTATTTAATTTATAACCATGGTCTGGCAAAGACACTGGCAGAAGGATGGGAATATGACGAAGGATCTGAAGAATTGTTTCAATATTTTCGGATTTCAGCGAATGCAATCTATCCACTTCGTATAAAGGGCGAGATCTGTTATTTGCGGTTCAGCCCAACTTTCGAAAAAAGGGAAGGAAATTTGAAGGCTGAGTTGGCGTTTTTGGATTATTTAAGGGAACATGGTTATCCAGTAATGGAAGCGGTTCGATCTCAAAGTGGTGATCAAATGGTTCGGAAGAAAACACCCTGGGGAGAATATTACGCAAGTGTGTTTAAGCAAGTTCCAGGCAAACAGATCAGCCAGACGGACTATGATGATGGGATACTGTATGCATATGGTGCAGCTTTGGGAGAGTTGCATTCTCTTTCCAGGAAATTTGAAAATCCATTAGCAAAGAGATGGACCCATACCGATATTTTCGAATGGATAGGAATGACTTTGGATGAATTAAGAATGGATCAAAAGCCCTTTAAGGAACTCGCGATTATAAAAAATCAGTTTACTCAGTTGCCCATTAATCAAGATAACTATGGATTGATTCATTTTGATTTTGAACCTGATAATGTGTTTTACGATGAAACCAGTCAGCGATGTAGTGTGATTGACTTCGATGATTCTATGTATCACTGGTATGTGATGGATATTGTGCAGGCTTTGGAAGCCAGTAGAGATGAAATTGGTACAGAAGATAGTTCATTACAGGAAGAAGTTTTTTTAGATGGTTACCGAAGTGTGTACATTATTGATGAGGATGTTTTCAAACAGGTTCCTCTTTTCAGAAGGTTTGCCAAATTGTATCAATTTACCCGAGTGACAAGGGCGATCGAGGAGCGCTTTGATGATGAACCGGATTGGATGGTTGGGCTGAGAGAAAGATTGGAGAGTTTGTTAATGGAAATCCGGTTGGACTTTGGAGAATAAAAATGGACATTTTTTCCCTGCTTGACTCAATTCAAACAATCGCTCGAAATGGTCTAAATTACACAACAAATGAATTTGACAAAGAACGATACGAACGTCTCTTAGGATTAACCACCCAAACGTACAGTGAGCTTTTGTCAATTCCAGAAGAGACAGTAAAAGCGAGGTTCATCGCTGAGTTTGGTTATATTACTCCCAAGGTTGGGACAAATGCTGCGATTTTCAATGATACAGGTGAAATTCTTCTGATGGAAAGATCCGATGGTAGTGGTTGGTGTATGCCATGTGGTTTTGTCGAACCGAATGAAACACCAGCAGAAGGGATCATCAGAGAAGTTCGCGAGGAAACCGGATTGGAGATAAAAATCAAACAACTGGTTGGAGTTTTTACCCGCAAACCCGATGGAAAGGCAGGTCCACACACTACCATTTCAATTGTTCATTTGTGTGATGTGATTGGGGGTCAATTGAGAATATCACACGAAGGGAAAGCATTGAAATATTGGGTGATTGACGAGATGAAGGATTGGCATGCCACGCATGAAATACATGCTCGTGCTGCACAAAAAATGTGGAAATCAGAGTGTTTGATTTCTTCTATTTCCAAATGATGGATTTGCGGATAACACGTTTGTCGTTCACCAGAATTTACTCAATAAAGTAGAACTCAAGAATGAGTTTAGACAAAGAAAATTTAGTCAGGAGAAAGTAACCGTGCCCAGTTGCAATTTTCCTCATAAGGTCGTAATTCAGTCTTAACCCATTCGGAATCCTGTTTTTCCCACAAAGTGGAGAAATATAAAAGCAAGCCAATTTCATAGGAAAAACACCATGTTTCTTCCGAAACTTGATGAATATCCAACATGGTTGGTTCGAGGTAATTTTCAAATTCAGTTATATTGGACATTTCAGAGCTCATAATCTTCATAGCACGATCAACCGTTTTCTTCAGTTTCAAAGGTGGACCAGAACAACTACTCAGAAACAAAATACTGATAATCGCAATAATTCTGAAAAATCTCATCTCACCTGCTTTTCTTTAACTTCGTTCATATCAACGAGCCCAATTACATCCAGATACAAAAGGTCTCATTTCTAACTGTGTCCACCCTGCTTCCTCTTTTTGCCAGCGACTGGCGAAGGAAGCCTCACTTGTTATCTCGTAAACCAGACACCATTCAGTTTCTGATAATTGCTGCATATCAATCAATTCAGGTTCATTGATTTGAGAAAATTCATTTACATTGGATAATTCTGCACTCAACAGCTCCATGGCCCGTTGTGCTGTTTTTTTCAGGCTTCGAGGTGGAGCGGAACAGCCAACCAATAACAGAATGCTGACAATCAAAGTAATTCTGAAAAGACGCATTTTTCACACCTTTCGCAATGACGAATATTAAGAAATCAACTTTCATCCAGGGGGAGATAAAACGATAAATAAATTATAAAACATTATTCCTTCTTAGTAAGATTATTTAAGTTATTGTGTAGTGGCAAAGTAGTAAAGTCCTAATCTGGCAAAGTTAAAATGTCCTATAAGAGGACAACAACAGATGAAATGGACAATAGCAATGACGAAAGAAGAATTGAAGCGCAAGACGATTATAGAACAAGCAATTGAAAAAAGGATAATCCAAAAAGAAGGAGCGGAGAGGCTAGGAATCAGTGAACGTCATTTTCGGCGGATAACAAGAAGATACCGAAAA